>Ga0163151_10003870_pt1 | contig 20900 bp, 14 predicted proteins | sample OliLakLV19MP5IB2_FD_145596 | JGI IMG/M metagenome (GOLD analysis project Ga0163151, IMG submission 145596) | Freshwater microbial mat bacterial communities from Lake Vanda, McMurdo Dry Valleys, Antarctica - Oligotrophic Lake LV.19.MP5.IB-2 | ecosystem: Environmental > Aquatic > Freshwater >... | reverse complement strand
AGAAAAACGTTTGGCAGCACTTGAAGAAGTTAGACAGAAAATTTCGGCCAAACTAGAAGACAAGGTGAAAGTGGATCAACAGCGAGTAGATACTTTGGTTTCAGTTTACGCAAACATGAAGCCCGTGCAGGCTGCAAAAGTAATCGAAAGTCTCAATGAAGATTTAGCCGTCGAAGTTTTAGCAAAAATGAAAAATAAAAGTGCTGCAGAAATATTAAACCTAATGGATTCAGAAAAAGCGAAGAAAATTTCTGAGCGATTTGCAGGTTACAGAGAACCAGCTGCAACTGGGCATTAGAAGTTAAATTAGAAGTTAAACGAATAAAAGAAAGGAGAAATTCAATGGCGCAAGAAAGCATTAGTTCAATTCCGTTTTTTCCGGATATTGCAACTGTACGAAACGCTTCTGCTAGAAAGAGCGAAAACACTGCTTTGCTTGATAAGACTGCTTCCAGGTCTAAATCACAAGCCGATGACACGTTTGATTCATCACTTGGTGATGCAATGAAAGCGAAAAATAATTCGCGAACGCAATCATTGGCGAAGGCTGATAAACCTAAGTTAGGTAATCGTGAACCGTTTTTTCCACAAACACGGATGCCTTATCATCCTTCAAAAGGACAATCTGGAAATATTAAAACCCAGTTTTATCAAGACGCAGCACCGGCAAGTAATAGCAATGCAAGTAACGAAGTAAATTCTGCAGATGGTTTAATGACTGCAAGTGAAACTGCATTAGGTGTTGAAGAAACTGAATCACCAGATACGCAAGATTATAGTGCGTTTAGTGTTGGTGATGATAAAAATGGTGTTATGGCTCAAAGCTACGAAGCAGCAGCCGTCAGTTACCCTATTCGTCAAGTTGCACCGCATTTAGATGAAGAAGCAAAGAGCTCTTTGCAGGAGCAAGGATTATGGAACACGCCCGTCATGGTAATGGCTCAGCCTGATCAGAAAACAAGTCTGATGGCTCAAGCAGTTGAGACCCAGCCAGTACAATCACAGGCAGCGGTTCCCGTTCAAAAACCGATCATCCAATTTATGGCCTCGTTAGAGAATGAAGTGGGTGTATCGCCTGACAGACTTGTTAAGGCGTTTGAACAATTACCCCAAGGTGCTATGCAAAAGCCACCTGAGCAAACAATGGTTCAAGTGATTCAGAACCTAAATTTGCAAAGTGAAGATCAGCAAAAAGCTGTGAATCTTTATTCTAAAATGTTGGCGCAAATGGAAAGTGTTGATCAAAATGAGCAATTAAAAGCCGCGCCTTTATTAGCTGGTGGTTTGACCACGCAAAAGATCGCTCAACAAGCTGATCTAAATGCAGTGCAAGCCCCAATAGCATTAAAGGAATCTGTTGCTAATCGTTATGCTCAAAACATTGATCAAACTAAGGCTACAGAAACTCAAAACTCTGTGGCTAAGCCCGAAGGAGATAGCGCGCAAGTTGCTGATAGAAAAACATCTGATGCAACTTTGCCGTTAGGGACTACCGCTGGAAAATTCGCTGATGGCAAAAATCAAGAATTTGCTAATCAGGGACAAAACCAAAGTGGCAACCAGCCTCAAGGGCAACCGAATCAAACTTTAGTGAAACAAAATATCGCAAAGTTTGATAAGGCTTCCATTAAAGATGAAGTGAAGTTTGATTCTCAAAAAGAAAACTTAGCTTCTGGTGTGGATGTAAAAAGCAACGTGGTGAATATGCATGAAGTAAATCATCACGGTGCAAAGCAAGAAGTAAATAATCTCCAAAATTTGACTGCCGTTAATACTGTAGCGGCATCACAAGTTGAGGGAGCTCCAACCACACAAGATGCCAAGCATGAAGCGATTAAGTCTATTATTAGTAATGCGCAAATGCTCGCCCAAAAAGGTGGCGGCGAAATGAGTATGATTCTTAATCCTGAAAATTTAGGAGAGATTCAATTGCGTGTTGCAATGGATGGACAGCGTGTTGATGTGCAGATGATGACTGAGAAAAATGAAGTAAAGAAGCTTTTAGAACAAAATATTGGAGAGCTTCGACAAGGTCTTGCGCAGCATAATTTGAGTATGGAAAAGATTGATGTTTCAGTGAATGATAAAAATACTGGAAACCACAATCAAAACCGTCCTGATTTTAGCGCTGCAAGAGATTTTGCAAATCAGTTTAGTCAGCAAAATCAGAACCGACGTGACAACATGTTAGATTTAGGTCAGCTAAGACCACAAGTTAAATCCTTAGCAAGACCTGCCATGGTGAGTACGGCCGGCGCTCGAGCATCAACAGCAAAAGGAATGAGTAGATTAGATGTAGTTGCTTAAAGATTGCATCGGGGGAGCATTTCCCCCTTAAGCAATCGACGTGAAAGGTAGAAGAGGATGATTTCAAATAAAATTGGTACGCAGACGTTTTCTAAAGGCGCACAGCATGTCGACTTTAAAGACGAAAAGGTGAATTACACCCCTGCGGCTAAAGATACAGAAGCAGCTGGTGAAGAGAAAAAAGCCGTTGGCGATATTCTCAACCAGATTGCTAATCCTGGAGGAAAAGATCCTAATAAACCTGCGCGTCGCGCGAGCAATAATCTTGATAAAGATGATTTTTTGAAACTCATGCTTACGCAAATGAAGTATCAAGACCCCATGAACCCTATGCAGAGTCATGAGATGGCAGCTCAACTTGCTCAATTCACCAGTCTTGAACAGCTCTTTAATGTGAACAAGAATTTGGAAGGATTAAGTAAAGCCCAAGACCCTGTGCAGAAATATGAGGCCTTAAACCTACTTGGCAAAACTATTAAAGCCGACTCACGTCAGATTTTTCATCAAGGTGGTGATTCTAAAAATGATCTGCGCTTTAATTTAGCAGCAGATGCAACAAAACTTAAAATCGCAATCTCTGATGAAACGGGTAATACTATTAAGCTTATCGAAACGGGTGGGCTTAAAAAGGGTGGTAATAAAATTACTTGGAACGGTACAGATAAACAAGAGCGTGAGTTAAAACCTGGACGTTATTTTTTCAGTGTAGAAGCTGAGAATAGTTCTGGTCGAAAAGTAGGTGTGCTAACCGAAACCAAGGGTACAATCACAGGAATTAATTATAGTTCTGAGGGCCCCCTACTTATGGTTGGCGATCAAAAAGTGCGTTTGCAAGATGTTGAGAATATCGAAGATGGTAATGTTAAAGAAATGCAAAACCAGTTAGAAACGTTAATGCAACAGCAACAAACGTTAGCACCACAAGGTAAAGTGAATGCTTATAAGCAACAGCAAACAAAAGCTCCACCAACAGTGATGCCAGAGAATAAACCTCAAGCAAAACTTGATGGAGCTGTGTTACCTTTAGAAGTGGCGAGTGCCAACGAGATAAATGCTGCTAGTCAAGGCGGTAACGGAATAAGTTCAGGAGGTGCTTTTGGTAGAAAGTAAATCTCCTCTAACATCAGGTTTAGCAAATATCGGTGGAACAACTGGTTCAACTGGTATTTCTAATAAACCTGGTAAAGAAGAGATTAAATCAGGAAATGCGAATGCGCCAAGTTTTGGTGATCTGCTCAATACAAAAATTGCAGAAAAGCCGAAAGTAAGTGCAATAGCCCCTGATAAGAAATTAGAAGTAAAATTTAGCCAACACGCATTAGAGAGAATGTCGACTCGTGGAATTTCTTTAAAGCCTGAAGATCTTGCGCGTCTTAATGATGCCGTAGATCGAGCAGCGCAAAAAGGATCACGTGAAACATTAGTTCTAATGGGTGATAACGCACTCATTGTGAGTGTGAAGAATAAAACTGTGGTGACTGCGATGGATCGCGAAGCCATGAGGGAGAATGTTTTTACAAATATTGATAGCACTGTAATTTTATAAACTTAGGGCTGGTCCTCGTCGAGGGGGCCCTTCTACGCGGGAGTTGGACGGACAGCCAACACCGCAATGTTGACAGGAGGTCACATGGGTATTTTATCATCACTCTATACGGGTGTGTCAGGTTTAACAGCACAAGGTGAAGCGCTCAGCGTAATCGGCGATAACATCGCAAACGCAAACACAACTGGTTTCAAAGCCAGCCGCGCTGAATTTCAAGATATCATTTCAAAAAACCTAAAAGGTATTTTGGGTGGTAACCAAATCGGTCGCGGGGTAAAACTCGGTGCCGTGAATCCAGTATTGTTACAAGGTAACGTTGATTCAACAGAGAACGCTACAGATCTAGCAGTTTCTGGTGATGGTTACTTCGTAGCACGTGGTACTGATGGTCAGAGCTTTACTCGAGATGGTTCATTTCGTTTTGATAAAGACGGTTATCTCGTGACAAATGATAATCAACGCATTCAAGGTTATCAAGCTGATGACTCAAATAAACTCACAAGTTTAGTTGGCGATATTAAGCTTCCAAAAGCGATTACTCCAGCTCGTGCTACTAAGAAAGTAGAAGTAACAATGAACTTAGATAGCCGCGCTCAAGTTGGTTTGCCATTTAATATTGAAAAACCAAATGATACTTCACAGTATTCAACTGGTATTGAGATTTTTGATTCACAAGGTAATAAACATTTAATGACGACATACTTTAATAAAGTTGCAGATCGTCAGTGGGAATGGCATGGCCTTGTTGACGGTAAAGAAATTACCGGTGGTCAAGAAGGAAAGTTTTCAGAAGTTGCCGCAGGTAAAGTCACTTTTACTGTTGATGGTAAACTTGAAACCCAAGTTGAAACCAAAAAGAATTATAATTTCTCAATGGGTGCACTTGCTAATCAACAAGTTGAGATTTACTTCGGTGATGCGATCATTACTAACAAAGGTAAGGGTCTTAGCGGTTCAGTTCAGTACGGTAAAGAGAGTGATTTATTATCATGGAAGCAAGATGGTTCTTCTGCAGGAACTATCACTAATATGTCTTTCAGTGATGCGGGTGTTCTTAGTGCTCTTTATAGTAACGGAGAAGTTAAAGATCTATCGCAGCTTACATTGGCGAAGTTCGATGCTCCTGAGAAATTGTATAAAGTCGGTAACAACCGATTTAAAGAATCTCGCGAGGGTGGAACTCCTTCAATCGGGCCTGCCAATATGGCCGGACGCGGAAAGATTTTTGCAAAGAGCCTTGAGCGTTCAACAGTTGACTTGGCGATGGAGTTTGTAAACCTCATTCAAAATCAAAGAGGTTTCCAAGCAAACGCAAAGACCATCACAACAACCGATGAGCTCTTGGCAGAAGTAATTCAGCTGAAGAGATAATTAATTGCACGGCCTTACTTTCTGTAATTGATGGGTTATATTAGAGTACAGCCCTTAAATTACAGAAAGTAAGGCCGTGCATTTTCGTGCATTTTAAGCGCCCTTGAAGAAATTTGAGGGCGTTTTTTTTATTATAGGGTGATTTGCCAGGCGAAAAAACGATCGGGTACCATTGAGTTTAGGTAAGGAGCTTTTGCCTGTTGTAGGATCATAAACTTCCACAGTAGCAGTAGTAGAGGTGATAGTTCCGTTAGCGGCTATACCATTTAAGCCACCTGTAATAAGAATTTTTCCGTCATTTAAGAGTGAAACTTGATGATACCCGCGCGCGAATTGTAAATTTCCGCCAGAACTCCATGTGTTTGTTGTTGGATTAAAAATATCAATAGCAGATGAAAGTCCCCAATTTGGTCCAGCAGCGTAAGTCATTCCACCGACAAGGACTACGCGTCCGTCTGGTAAAACAACAGAAGGACCTTTACGTTTTACTGTGGGTGATGGCTGATTTGTCCACGTTCCGGTACCGCTATCATATGTTTGTATAGTACCCAGGTTTGATGCACCATTATTTCCCCCGCAAACTAAAACATTTCCATTTTGTAATTGAACCACAGCGGGAGTGGTTGCTCTACATGCGACCATGGCTGTAGTGTTTGTCCAGGTACCCAGAGTCTGATCGTAAATTTCAGCTGATTGGCAAACAGTTGCGAAGGTTTGTACTTGCGCATTGGGAGAGATGCAGCCACCAGAGCAGCCGCCCACGGCTATGGCATTTCCATTGGTGAGTTTGGTCATTCCGAATTGATTGCGCCCTTTGTTCATATTAGCTGTGGCAGTCCAAGTATTTGTTGAGGGATTATAAACTGATGCAAACCAATTTGTGTCAGAGAGTGCCCCGGTTGATGCTCCACCAGCTGCGAGTAGTTTGCCATTGCCCAAAATAGTTATTGCAGGGTAGGCGGGGAGTACTCCGGGAATTGCAGAGGTGTTAGTCCATGCACCTGAGTCAGTTGAATAAAGTGCTGTAGTGCTTGTCACATTTTGTGCAGTGGTGGTGAGGCCAGCGAAGACGAGCACTTTTGATGAAAGACTGCTGCTTGTATTTGTGGTTGTGAGTGCACCATCGGTGCAGCCTACTGAAAATAAACTCAAGAGCAATATTGAAAGTAAGTGTGATTGCTTTCTCATGTATAATATTTTCGGAATAATTAAGACGGATCTTTAGTCTAGGTTGAAATTTGACCGAGTGGTATTATATGTTAATGGCGGCGGCTAAGGCATCAACTACGTCAGTTGAGCTAGGGTGTAGTAGAGAAAAAACCGTCAAAACTAGTGACGTGAGCAACGCCTGTTTCAGTTGTGAATGTACGATTAATTTTTGGTTCAATGACAATTTGGAAATGTGGTATTTGGAGTTGTTTCTGAAAAACTTGATATGTTTTGTCGGCTCAAGGTCCGTTGGATAATGCTTCAGACGTTTTGGGCTCAGCCTTAGAATGATTAGTGCTTCAGCAACTAAAGGCTTGGCTCAGCTATCGTAATAATAATGAAAATGTTTATTTTTGGAGAAGACAGTATTAACTCGGCATTTGAATTGTGTCCGGCAAACGGATCAGAATCTTAAGTAGTTACAGGTGCTTAGAAAGAATATAGTGTGTATTATAAACCGATTTAATAACAGGTAAAAAATTTCTCCTTGTCATTATACTGTAATATAAGTTATACTAAAGTATAACTATGAGAAAGGGCTTAATTGAATACGCGGATTATTGAAACTCATGGTGCAGAAAAAGAATTAGCCAAGGCTCCCAAAGAGATAGTGAAATCATACGAGATCTGGGCACGTTTAGTGGAAGAACATGGAGTTGCAATTTTAAGGAACTTCAGAGGCTATCACGATGAAAAATTGAAGCAAGAGTGGGAGGGCTATAGGTCATCTCGGCTCAATCTCAAGTGGCGCGTTATCTATAAGGTTAGTCAAGGAGGTTCGTTAGAAGTGGTTAATGTCGTGCGCGTAACACCTCACGATTATAGGAGATAAAAATGGATAAAAGAAAATCAAGAATTATGCTCACTCCTGGACAAGTTGTAAAAGAGTTGCGACATAAAAAAGAATGGTCACAAAAAATTCTTTCTAACATTACAGGGATTGCCGTAGCTAATCTTTCTAATATTGAAAGCGGGCGCTCTCGTCTTGGAGAAGATAGAGCTATTTTGATTGCTGAAGCCCTGGGCGTAAAGCCTGAGTTTATTTTGTTTCCCAATGGATTTAAACGTGAAGATTTACAGCAAAAGTTGGAATCTATTCGTAAGAAGCTCAGACACCTTGATGACGCTTCATAGGAATTACTGTTAGATTATTTAGCTAATTTTTCAAATAGCGGCGCATGTACTTTTAAATCCAACGTATATCAGATGTTACAGAGCTCATATGCAAATCTATTGACTAAATTAACCCAATAGGTTAATATAGTCAAATATGTGGATTAAAAGAGATTTTTTAGAAAATTGGAGCCAAAATCAATGCCTTGAAGCTCTGTTACTCCGTGGGCCACGCCAGATCGGCAAGACATCAATACTTTTAAAGATGCAGCCCACTATACGATCAAAGATCTTTCTCGACGACCCAAATGAGCGTCATAAAGCAATGCAGGATCCTGAGTTTGTATTGTCACAACTTGAACTTCCCACATTGATTGATGAAATTCAAAGGGCACCTGAGCTTCTTTATTCAATTAAAAAAAATATTGATGAATGGCGGCGTGAACGTATTGATACCAATCGTGCGACGATGCCTGCAGCGTTTCGAATGACAGGTTCAAACCAAACTGAAATTGATAGTGCATTAAAAGAAACTCTTGCAGGTCGAATTAGTATATTTCATGTTCACGGCCTTTCGGTTCATGAGATTTTGGGATTCGATTCAGCGACAAGTCTCAAACAAATTTTATTCAATGGTGGGTTTCCTGAATTATGGATTCGACCTGAGCTCAATGCTGTTTCATTTTTGAATGATTACATTTCAACATTTATTGAAAAAGATATTGCACAAACTGCGGGGGTTGAAAAGCTATCTGCATTTTCAACAACATTACGACTTCTAGCTGCGCGCATTGGGGAGCTTCTTAATTTTGAATCAATAGGCAATGATGCGGGAGTCGCAGGAAAATCAGTAAAAGATTGGGTTTCACTTTTAGAACAAAATGGCATTTTGTACATATTAAAACCCTATCACTCTAACTTGAATAAACGTCTTATTAAAATGCCTAAGGCGTATTTTATTGATACAGGGCTTTGCGTTCGACTGCAGTCTCATCAAGAAAAAGAATCTATATTAAGTGTTCCGCAGGCAGGTCATTTATTTGAAAACCTTGTAGTGGCAGAGGCGATAAAAACCAGAGACCACTATGGTAAAAACTGGAACATGCATTTTTGGCGAACAAAAGAAAAAGAAGAAATCGATCTTATTGTTGAATCTGATACGGTCATGACACTTCTGCAAATTAAGCTGGGGTCAACACGCAGTGGTGAACTTCAAATACCAGCGGCCCTAGCTTCTGCAAATAAGAAGATACGTCGGGCTTTTGTAACCGCAGTTGGTAAAAGAGGTTTAGAAGCAGATGGAATTGAGATTGTGCCTTTACAAGATTTTTGTCAGTATTTGTTGGAAGCTTGAGTTAACATTGGTCGGTAAAATGGCTAGGGGGTCGCAGAGAAAAAACCGTCATGACCATATTTTCATATGGCGATAATTTGGTCAGCAAGACTGGGGCCATGGCCATTGAACATGTATTGACTTGAATGATCTTTTGATTTGACAATTATGGAATAACAATCCAAAATAGACAAATGATTGTAAAGAGAGACCTTTTAGGTAAATTGCAGGCATCAACGAGCCTAGAGGCGGTCTTGCTTTGGGGCCCAAGACAGGTTGGTAAGACTACTTTGCTAATGGAGCTTAAGCCCGCCTCAACACTTTTTTTAGATGATCTTTCACTTCGTCAAAGAGCCCAAAAAGATCCGGCCTTCGTATTAGATGATCACAAACTTCCATGCCTTATTGATGAGGTTCAGTATGCTCCTAATATATTTTCTGAGATAAAATTAAGAATTGATAGGTTGCGCAGAACAAGACTTAAGACAGGTAAAAAATCATCTACCCTTTATTATCTGACGGGTTCAAATCGTCTTTTACTCGATCAGAATGTAAAAGAATCATTGGCGGGGCGTTGCCATCTTTATTCTATGCATGGATTTTCTGTTCGAGAAATTCTTGCTCATTTTCCTGAATTGCCGATTAAAACCTTATTATGGAGGGGTGGGTTTCCTGAACTTTATATTAACCAAGAAATGTCGCCTCAAAGATATTTAAACGATTATATATTAAGCTTTATTGAAAAAGATATTGCAGCAAGTGCCGGAATTGAAAAACTCGGTGAGTTTCAAACAGTATTAGGCCTGTTAGCAGCTCGGACAGCACAATTTTTAAATGTCAGCGAAGTTGCAGGGGCAGCTGGAGTTGATCAGAAAACTATTCAATCGTGGATAGACATTTTGCAGAGAAATCACATTATTGAATTAGTTGAGCCATTTCATTCTAACTTATCTAAAAGAATTACAAAGATGAAAAAACTATTTTTTTATGACGTAGGTCTTTGTGCAAGACTTCAAGGTCATAACGATGAGTCGCTTTTATGGAATTCATCACAGGCGGGTGGGTTATTTGAAACCCTCGTGTTTTCTGAAATTATTAAAACAAAAGATAATTTTCTTAAAGATTGGCGTCTTTTCACATGGCGAACAAAAGAAAAAAACGAAATTGATTTTATTTTGCAAAATGGAAGCGATTATACATTTCTTGAAGCAAAATTAGCCATACATGGTGCGATGCCATTTAAATTAGATGCTGAAGCGAAAAAAGTATTTAAATTACCACATAAAAAAATAGTTGTCATCGCGGGTGGTGAGCAAATCAATCTTGATAAAGAGACAATGGCTTCGCCCATTCACAGTCTAGGATCGCTGCTCCTTAAATAAAAATTAAAAGAAATAATTGTGATGAATTTAATTTATAATCATAGGGTCGATTGGTATTTAGTCTATATCGTCACTAACTAAACGTAAGTATATTGACGTATAGTAGTACTATATGTCAGTATACTTACATATGGTATTTATAGAAAAGCGTAAGCATTGGCTTCAAAAAATTGAAAACGCATGGAAAGAAAAATCGATAGTTTGGCTTCGTGGTGTTCGTCGTTCGGGTAAAACAACGCTCTGTAAGTCTATTCCCGGAGTCGAATTATTTGACTGCGAACTTCCCCGGGTCCGTCGCTCGCTTGAAGATCCAGAAAGTTTTTTCTCAAACCTCATGTCAAAGACTATAGCTCTTGATGAAATTCATCGCCTAGATAATCCTTCAGAGGTTTTAAAGATAGCGGCAGATTATTTTCCTAAGTTGCGTGTTATCGCAACGGGTTCATCAACTTTGGGGGCCCATAAGAAATTTAAAGACACACTCACTGACCGCAAGCGAGAAGTATGGCTAACACCGATGAATAGTAAAGATCTTGATATTTTTGATCATATAAAAACCAATGATCGACTCTTAAAGGGTGGGCTTCCTGGATTTTCTTTAAAACCTGAATATCAAGAATCTGATTTTAAAGACTGGGTTGATTCATTTTGGGCAAAAGATGTACAGAGTCAATTTTCGATTCGCAAATCTGACAGCTTTCTTAAATTCTTTGAACTTTTGGCACTTCAAAGTGGAGGTCTATTTGAAGCGCAATCTTTTGCCGCCCCCTGTGGTGTTTCACATAATACGATTAATTCTTTCGTTAATGTTTTAGAACTCACTAATGTGGCTCTTCGATTAAGGCCTTATTCAAAAAATAAAAATAGAGAAATTACTTCAGCCTCAAAAATATTTTTTTTCGATACTGGTTTTATTTCTTATTTTCATGGTTGGACCGAGCTCCATAGCCGAGATTTGGGTTATTTGTGGGAACATCTAGCCTTGAACGAGCTGCTTTACACTCACGATATACGAGATATTCATCATTGGCGTGATAAAGCAAAAAATGAAATAGACTTTGTTATTAAAACTCGAGGTAAAGAACCCATTGCTATCGAATGCAAATGGAAAGCTGAAAATTTTAACCCAAAGTGTCTTTATCATTTTCGATCATATCACCCGGGCACTAAAAATTATGTTGTCGCAGAAGATGTGAGTAAGCCCTATGTAAAAAAAATTGGTGAGCATAAGGTCACGTTTGTTGGGCTATCGCAGTTAAGCGAAGTTGGGAAGTAATTTTGTTGATATTTTTTATCTAGTTGAATTGCATTTAATTTTGCTTCAACCGTAAACCAAGGTTTTTTATTTTTAATAATTATAAAATCAATCTCATTTTTTTCTTTGTTTCTAAGATATTTGAGTTCTAACTGCGCCATCCCGGTATCACTCCAGTGATGGCATAATTTGAGAAGGTGACAGGCAACTATATTTTCAAATCGTGCGCCCTGGTTTTCAATGGTATATTAAGTGTTCCGCAGGCAGGTCATTTATTTGAAAACCTTGTAGTGGCAGAGGCGATAAAAGTCAGAGACAACTATAGATTGTGCCTTTACAGGATTTTTGTCAGTATTTGTTGGAAGCTTGAGTCTAGTAAATATTAGAAATCGGATGAGGTGATATAGGCTTTTGATCCACCCATAGGCGTAATGCGAAATAATCTCTTAACTCCATTTGGTATATTTGAATTAATTGGTGAATAGAAAATAGTAGTTCCACCTATTGCGAAGTCACTTTGAAATGCGTTGCCTGAAGTATTTTGAACTAATACAGTATATGTACCACCGGGAGCTGTATTATTAAGTGTGATCGTCACATTCCCAGTATTACTAGTTCGCACTAATTCATGAGTATTTCCTTGATTCATATCGAGTGCCATCGAAGTTGCAGCAAACGTCCCAGCATTTAAATAACCACTACGAATTTGGCCTGTGGAAACAACATTACCTAACACTTGCAGTTTATCTCCTCCTGATGGTGTGGTTCCGATGCCGACATTACCGGCAAAATAGTTTTTTCGACTACCGCCCATTTGATATAGTGCAAAGTCGTCTGCAATCACTGAATTGCCTGTAGGCATATCAATATAAAGTGAGTAACGATTTGTAACAGTGCCACTACTGATATTTTCTTTAATATAATTACCAATCAAATTGGTGACCGTTCCAGCGCCACTCACTTGCAATATGCTTTGTTGACCTACAAGAGTAGTTACTGATCCTCCAGATGAGTTTACTGAATTATTTGTACCAATAATGTTAGTCACCGCACCTGCAGATGAATTTGCATAAATATTTGCACCTATTATATTTGAACCGTTTCCTAAGCCCGTATGCATAGCTGATGCATTGATTCCCTGAATCTCAGTGAAGGTACCATTTTGGGATTGCTGTGCTGAAGTGAATATTCCTTTCAGATATTGAACACTATTTCCATTACCCACAGATGTCTCTGCTGTTAATGATGTTCTTGAGGCGTTAGCAGCGGTGTCTGCAGTTGGAGAAACAATCAAATTGGTGTAAACTCCAGATTCAATAGTATTTCCAGTATTTGCATTTGTTGATTGAACTTCAAATGGTGAATTTGGATTTATCAAACCAATGCCGATATTACCATCGCCATTGATTTTTAATCTTTCGACACCATTTGTAGAGAACGATAATGTGTTTGAATTTCCGGCGGGGTGAGAGATGCCAGTGTCGGTGTCACCTGAAAATGTAAAACCAGGTTGTCCAGTGTTACCATCAAATGCATTAATTGCGTTTGTCATGTTGTTAGCACCGTCAGTCATTAAAAAACTACCAGCACCAGCGGCACCCGTGACGACGCGACTGCGTGTACCATTATTAATGGTTAAGAAAAAATCAGTGCCATCAAATTCTACCGCACCCATTTGTGTGGCAGTCATAATAGGACCAGAAACAAATTTTAATGGCGCCGTATTAGCATTGATAGTACCTGCTGGTAAATGTAATCTTGCAGTTGGTGAGCTAGTTCCAATGCCAAGACGATTATTTGTATTATCCCAAAATAAATTTGCGTTGTTCTGATTTAATTGATTGCCACCAGAAGCAAAGGGAATTGAACCGGTTGTAAATGTAGACGCTTTATCTATTTTTGCATTGAATCCATCAAATTCAGCTTTTGAAATTAATCCTGCCGTTACAGTAGCAGCAGATGCCAGTGGAATATTAAGCGCATGATCAGAGCCAGCGGTAGACCAGTTTAGAACAATTCCACTTGTGCCAACACTTAAAGTTTGTGTAGCACTTGTTAAGCCACCTAAAGAGGTGATGCCACCGCCACCACCAACTAAATCGACATAAGCTCCATTGTTTTGTGAAACTTTAAATTTTTGATCTGTGGAATTGTAGTAAATGCGGCCTGTGCTAGCTATTGAAACAGCAGGGGCTGAACCTGTGGTGATACCTAGATACTCAATGTTACCAACAGTTAAATTTTTACCAGCAGCGATGGTTGTATTACCATTAAGTGAAACAGCGCCACTACCTGTTGCAAAAGTGTTTGTACCAGAGATTGTTGTTGCGCCGTTAAAGGTTTTATTTCCCCCAATTGTTTGAGTAGTAGTTAAGTCTACGAAGTTTTGTGTGCTTGAACCTGTACCACCGTTTGCAACCGCAACAACTCCAGTAACGTTACCAGCCGTACCAGCAGTTGCTGCATTCAAGTTTGCAACTTGAGTTGTGGATGACACGACTAATGGTGCTGTTCCAGTTGCTACTGTCGAGGTGAGAGATCCACTCACTGATAAAGATGTACCTGTAGCTGCTCCAATGATCGGTGTTACTAATGTAGGACTGGTATTCATCACAAATGTAGAACCAGTTCCTGTTTGAGAAGCAATTGAAGTCGCATTACCAGTGCTTGTGATAGGGCCAGTTAAGTCGGCGTTGGTGGTCACTGAAGTAGCTGTTGTTGCGGTACCTGATAAATTTCCAGAGAATGTAGCAGCTGTAATCGTACCGCTCGTAGAAAAATTTCCTGTTGTACCATGCCGTTTTACAATTGTACCATTAGTACTAGCATCTGTTGCCGCATTAGCAAGGTTTGCTCCACTGGCAACGTTAGCAGCAGAAACACTACCAACTGTGACAACTGTTGCAGCGACACTTCCAGGACCGGTGGCTGTGACATCACCGCCACCACCAAGTGCAGTAATTCCACCACCTCCACCTGCGGCAGCTATCCATTGGCCAGCACTAAAAGTTAAAACTTGTCCTCCTGATGGTGCGGGAGCATTAACAGTGACACCATTAATTTTGTATGCATTTTCTGAATTCAGAGCAAGATTCGCATAATGTGAGAACATGACAGAACCTATATCCATGGCCGCTGAAAAACCTGCGCCCCCAACATTAAAACGAATCATGCGACTTTCACTAGCAACAGGTGTGTAAGCTCCTGTTGTACTTCCGGCTAAACATGTAACAAAAAGCACATTTTCAAAAATTTGTGAAATATTAGAAAAGGGAGCGGCAACAGTTCCGCCAGATTTTCCTAAGGATAAAAACACAAGACCTTTACTATCTGCAACCGCGCCAAGTGTTTGATCAAAATAAATACAATTTGATATCGCGTTATCAATAATTTGAACTTGTATTGAAACAGCTCCCGTTATCGGAGCATCAGCAGCATCTGTGAGTTGTGCTTGAAATGGTAAAAATGGTGGAGCCGTTGTGCCCGCAGCATTAACTTTTTGCGCGTTAAACAAAAGTATAAAATTTAATATGAAAATGAGTACAAAGATTATTTTATTGGCCATTGAGCACACCTGCTGAAGATACGCGGATCTTCGTAGAACCTGAAGTTGCTACTGGTGCTCCAGCAAAATCACCTGGTGCATAGCCAATATTAAATTTTATTTTTATTGTACCTGATGTCGTAACGCCCGCAGCACTGGCAAGGCTCATTTTTTTTGATTTATCCGGGCCTTCTTTTTTCTTATTGTTAAGTTTTGTAATCGTTGGAACAGCGGGAACGCAAGCTGTAAGTAAAAACGAAAAGCTGACAACAAATGCCAAGAGCACACGAGTATTTACAAATGATTTGTAACGGGCTCTTGAAAGCATGGCTATTTTTAGTCCCCCAAACGTACAACGGTTATTCCTGAATATTCTTCGGCCTTATTGTGGAAAAACTAAAGTCCAGCCGCGGTTTTGCCGCGGTTTTGAACTGCTGGTATTGTTGTTATAAAACGGGGGGTTGGCGTTTGGTAATATTCAGATGATTGTGATAAAAGTTTTGAATTATTAATAAAAGAAACGGCGCTACCTTTTATTACTTTGTATTGCTGGAGCGAGGTTATTATTAAATTACAAAAAGTAAGGCCGTGCATTTTTATGGGGGGCAGCTGACGCCGGATGTGTTTGAGATGAATCCTGCTTCTCCGCTGACGCCGTTGACGCCAGAGGAAGTACCACCGCTACCACCAGCCACAATCGGTGAAGTTACTGTTCCATTGAGAGTAAATACTTGATTGAAAATGGCGCCACCACCACCAGCTCCACCACCTTTTGATGCTGAACCTGATCCTCCTCCAACTCCACCATTACCGCCAATTGCGGATGGTGTGAGAGTTGAGCCAGATTTGAGTTCACAAGTAAGTGATCTAATCATTCCTGCGGCACCACCGCCCGCTCCTTTTCCATCCGAGGAGGTAATGCTTGAACCTGGGTTTCCATTTGCTATGAGATTAAGTGTTCCACCAGAAATATTTTTTGCAAAGATCATGATGATACCTCCACCTCTTCCTCCGGGAGCACTATCATTATCAGCTCCGCCACCACCAGCGCCTGCTACAATTTTATTTATATCGCATACGGTTCCAGTACATCCGGGAGCGTAAGTTGAGTTAAAACCTGTACCTGCACCACCACCGAAACCACCCTTACCAGCATTGCCCGCCCCACCACCACCAGTGCTTGTGGGGCCGCTGATGAATCCTGCAGCTCCGCCAGTTGTATTTGAAGTTACAGGAATTTGTTGTCCATCGCCAGTATGACTTGTGCCTTGAAAGCTTGTTCCTATGGTCGAACCAGCATTTCCATTTTGATAACCAATGCCAGTTACATTAATTGAAGATGCACCTGAGATAACAGCAAATGTATTTTTAACTCTGAAGGCAACAATTCCTCCGGTGCCAGTTGTGTGGGTGTAGAGATCGGATGTTATGGCAAGGCTAGCGTAGATATTTAAATCAATTAAATTTGCGACACGCACAATTTGTATACGACAAAAATTTGTACCTGGTGTTGCAGCCGCAATTAAATTGGCTCCAATAATGCCCGTGGGTAATGGGCGATCAAGAGTGAGGGTGCTTGTAGATGTAGATGTAACACGAGCAAAGCCATAATCACCCGAGCCAATGGAGCCTCCGTTGCAAGCTGAACCATCGCCTTGGCCCATGACGATCCACATAATTTCATCACCAGCAGTAAAGTCGGTTCCTGTAATGCTGGCGCCGCCTAACGTTAAAACTTTATCTGAGCCGGCAACGCCATTTAATTTTCGTATAGCTGAAAAAGTACGACCTGAAATTGTGGCAGTGTCTGTCATTACGTTTATGTTTGATGAAACAGTGCCAATTCCATCCCACCCTTCACCCCACGTGAGTTTGTTGGTCATATTTAAATTTTGGCTAACACTGCTTAGAGGTACGCTCGTACCACCGACGATGAGATTATAAGATCCCATGGCGGTATCACGCATATAAAAAAACTTGTTAGAAATTCCCGACATATTGAGTGAGCCAGTCGTAGTACAAATATTATTAGTGTAAACTGTGGCCGTGCCTGGATAACCAGAGACCGCTAATGTTGATGTCGCATTTTGTGCGTTTCCATAATCGTCTTTGGCGTTGACTTGAAATTCCATACATTGATCAGCCTGTGGAATTGATGGAAATGTTGTATAGACTAATGTAGTAGCGGCAGCAGCACTAACGTTAATGCTTGTATGAGATCCAGAGGCGCTGTCAACAGTAGCTGTAACTGACCAAACGCCTGCGGTTTTTAGAGTGACGCCACTTGTGAAAGTGTGACTACCATTATCACCACCAACGAATGTATAGGTTGCAGGTAAAACACTTTGAGGATCACCTGAGGTGAATACAACTGTCCCCGTATAATTCGTTTTCACATTGCTGAAAGCATCTTTTGCTGTGACTGTCATTGTATTTGCAACGCCTGCAGTTGTGGAGCTACTGATTCCTGAAACAATAAAATTATTTATCGCACCTGGAATTACAGTGTACATCGGGGTAAGTGGACTTAAGTAACCATCAGATGTGGCAGAGAGTTTCCAAATACTTGGGCCAGCAGTTCGGTTTTCTACCGAGAAAGTATTTGTACCATTGACTAAATTCTGAGAAGTAGGCAATACAGCCGCACCATCGTCGCTAGTTATTGCCACAAGCGGTGTAGCTGTTGTTACAAGATTAAAATCAGCATCAAGTGCGTAAACATTAATATTATATGCGATGCCAGCTGTTTGTGGTGAGGGTGTTTCAGTGATGGCATTTGTTAAAGATATTTGTCCGCCATTATTAAATGTTTGTCCAGGCATTACAACCACTAGCTGGGTAGGTATTCCAGGTACAACAGTATATGGTGCTGTATCGTACGTATTTGAAAAAGCGTATACTCTAAATACTTCGTTAGTTCCTGTTTCCACAGGGTCAATAGTAAATGTTTTAGCTCCACTTACAAAAATGGAAGCACTAACTTCTGTATCTAAGATGTCAGTAATCGTATCGAAATCTACAGGCGATATATTGTCTCCGATGTTAATGTTATTGAAAGCATCCACAGCGTAGACTGTGGCTGTGTATCCTGATGTGGTATTAAACACTGGAGGCGATCCACTTACACCAGTCCCATTCGTAAAGGTTTGGCCTGGTAAGACGATAGCTGCAGCTACGGAGGCGCCGGGATTTACAGTCATTCCTACGTTGTTCGACATTGTCGTTGCGTTAAGCACAGCTTGAATTGTGGTCGCTGAACCAGAAGTTGTACCAGTAAATATAGTTGTATATGTACCGTCACTATTATCAGTTACTGCAGAAAAAGTGCCTGAACTTAAACTTGTTCCATTGGTTTTAGAAAATGTAACTGTAGCGCCACCTGTAGTGATGGGTACGCCTCCAGCATTTTTTGTCATAACCGTGATTACAGAAGTAGCACCTGCTGTAACTGGATTGGTCGTAGCACTTATAAGACTCATTGTTGCGCTCGGAGTAGTGTCACTTGTGACGTCATTTGAACAAACGGGTCCACTTGAATTACCAGCTTTATCGTAAGCTGTGACACGAGCAAAATGCTTAACACCATTTGCCCAACTATTTAATGTGAAATTTTGATTTATAAAATAAGCGGTTGAAACTATAGTTCCTGATCCGCAAGTTGTACCTGTGAGAATTTCAACCATATATTTATCCATGCCTGAAGCACCAACGTCGCCACCGTTCCAATCAAATGTGTAAGCAGTATTGGTGATGTTTGTTGCGCCAGAAGGAAAATTGAAGCTGGGTGTATTGGGTGGGCTCATGTCAGTAGTAAACTGAAATGGTTTTGCTTCAATCTTTTTGCCATCGCTATCAATAGCGGTTACATTTGCTGTGTAGGAAGCATTGACGACTAAGGCTGGCGTACATAAGCCGCCATTAATGGTCGTCTTTATTGCACCTGAGATTGTTATTGTATTACAAACAATGGCTGAGTTTACTCCATTTTTAATTGTGACTTCGTACTTAGCGGCTTTTTTTGATTCCTTCCAAAGAAGTTCAAAGTCGGTAATGGTTCCAAGCCATTCATCATAAACAACATCATTTCCGGCTATGGCTTTCACGCCAACGATTTCAAATTTATTTTTTGATATGAGATCAAGAAGTGATTTAATTTCTGGAGTCACAGGTAAGCAAGCCCGTATTGGTCATCACCAACCCCAGGTTTAATATAAGTACACTCAATTTTTTGAGCGTGAACTTACCAATCACGATCTACGTCCCCCATGGCAGAGAATACACTCCTGCCATAGTTCTTCTCGGCTAAAGTCTAGGAATACTTAAATGTCTGTAAGTAGCTGAAAGGTGGTGTCACATAACATAGTGGTAAAATTACGTTGCATTATTACCGCTATGTTTATTTGATTATTTTTAAACAGCGCAATTAAACCAATTTGAGCTCTTTGCAAAATACTTCAAACGGCAGTACGCGACCAGATTTTGGATGGCCAAAATCTTTTTTGCCAAGATGTACCTGATAGAATGCTGGAATATTTGTGCGTGCTGCAAAATATGCGATATGTGGAGAAATCGATTTCTCACCTGTCTTACATTCTACAGCAAAAATCGGTTTTTTATCTTTGATTACAACGAAATCAATTTCACGACGATCTGTATCTCTTAAAAATCGAAGTTCCATTCGGTAACTTTCAGTATCTTCAATGTAATGACAGTATTTTAAAAGATGACTGGCTACAAGATTTTCCAAGCGTGCGCCCGGTGAGGGTATCTGGCTCCAATCCCAGAGATAAAGTTTTTGTTCTTTTTTGACGGCCCGAATTTTAGGCGCCCCATAGGGTGAAATACGAAATGCGAAGTATAGATTTTCTAAGATGGTGATCCATCGATCGGCTGTTTTAAAATCAACTTCTAGATCTTCAGCCAAATTTTTTATTGAAAGAGGTGAACCAACGCGCAGTGGTAGGGCCTCAGCGAGACGTTCAATTAATGATAACTCACGAACATGTTCGAGATCGCGCAGATCTTCTTCGATGAGTCGCGTGAGTCGCTCAATATGCCATCGTCTTAAAGTGCGGTCTTCTTGTCGCAATAACGGTTCTGGAAATCCACCGAATTGCAGTAAGGTTTTTAATGCGCCAGATTCATAATTTAATTCAGGAAGCGAAAACGGGTGCATTCGGTAGTAATGGTATCTTCCAAGAAGTGAATCACCACCTCTGCGGTAATGATCAAGGCGAGCTGAACCCGTTACCAAGAATGAGTGATTTTCTTTTTGCGTATCAAAGTAACCTTTAAGTAAATTACGCCAACGAGCATATTTGTGTATTTCATCAAAGATAATTAGTTTTTGATTTGCAGGCCATATTTTATTGAGAATTTTATCGCGCTGTTCACGATCATCCCAGTTCAAATAGGCCACGTGGTTTGGTTTGTAACCACGAATAAGAGATTGAGCAAAAGTCGTTTTGCCTACTTGTCTAGGCCCTCCGACAAAGACCATTTTTCTTTGTAAGTCGTCTAAAACCTGAGGTTTAATGTATCGGCTGCTTATGAGTAAAGTAGACATAGTTCCATTTTACTCATGAGTAAAATGGAGTCAAGTCCAATAAATCAATGTGGCGCTCATACAAGATTTAAGGGATGCTACAAATGTCTGACATTCCCTCACTTTTAGTTTTAATTCCAGGAGCTCCACTATTCCCGCCGCTTCCTCCTCCACTAACAGAAAGATTTGCCGAGAGTTCCGGGATATTAGAATTATTTATGCAATATTTTAAACTGGTTATTCCACCACCACCGCCACCGCCTGTGTTGCTTGAACCACTTGCTCCACCTGTACC
>Ga0163151_10003866_pt1 | contig 20917 bp, 22 predicted proteins | sample OliLakLV19MP5IB2_FD_145596 | JGI IMG/M metagenome (GOLD analysis project Ga0163151, IMG submission 145596) | Freshwater microbial mat bacterial communities from Lake Vanda, McMurdo Dry Valleys, Antarctica - Oligotrophic Lake LV.19.MP5.IB-2 | ecosystem: Environmental > Aquatic > Freshwater >... | reverse complement strand
TCCTTAAACAAATAAAGGCGAATGCGGAGCAGTTGACCCAACCCGGACGATGGCGACTGATCCGCAGCGAGGCTTTTCGAGTTTTTCTCTGCGTCAAGGTCCTCTGGCGCCAGCTACCGCTTAAGGCGGTCAACTGCCGTCCTTAGGATAATTCGGGTGTAAAGTTTTTCCGCCGCCCCCCGATAAGGTCAGTAGTGTGGTTATTCGCAACGCTGCCGCCGCTGAAAATTCCGCGTCTGGGATGAGAAAAAGCGCGGCGTAAACGCACTAAGGATTTAGCAGGGGCCATTGCCGGCTCCGTGGAGAACAAGAGCATGCAAGTACAAGTACAAGAACAAGAACAAGATCAGGATGTGATTCGCGAATTCCTAGTCGAGAGTCATGAAAACCTCTCGCGTCTGGATCAGGAGTTGGTTGAACTCGAGAAGCACCCGAAGGATGCGGCGCTGCTGGCCAGCATTTTCCGCACGATTCACACCATCAAGGGTACGTGCGGCTTTCTCGCGTTTTCGACGCTGGAAGCGATCACCCATCAGGCCGAGACGCTCCTGAGCCAGTTGCGCGACGGGCAACGGGAACTCAATGCCTCCTTAATAACGCTCATTCTGGACACAGTCGATGCGACGCGAAAAGTGCTCGCCTCGCTCGAGGCGAGCGGCGCGGAAGGCCCCGACCGCTTTGAGGACTTGACCGAACGTTTGCGCGCGGCGGCGCAAGGGACCGCCGGCGGCGCGAGCCAACCCGGTCCGCATATCCCGCCGGGTCCCGTCGCCGAACATCCGGATGACAACGGATCCTCCGAGCACCCCGAAGGCGCAAAGCCCGAAGGGGAGGCCTCGAAATCCTCCGCCGTGGCGGACGCCAACGTCCGGGTCGGGGTGGTACTGCTGGACAAACTCATGGATCTGGTCGGGGAGTTGGTGTTGACTCGCAATCAGATATTGCAGTTCAATGCCGAGCGCGAGGACGCCGCGCTCAACGCGACCTCACAGCGGCTGAACCTGATTACCACGGAGTTGCAGGAAGGCGTCATGAAGACGCGGATGCAACCCATCGGGACGGTTTGGAGTAAGCTGCCGCGGGTGGTGCGCGACATGGCTGTGTCCCTCGGGAAGCAGATTCGGCTGGAGATGGACGGCGCCGAAACGGAACTGGACCGGACCATCATCGAGGCCATCAAGGACCCGCTGGTGCACCTGGTCCGGAACTCGTGCGACCACGGCATCGAGCCACCGGCGGCCCGCGTGCGCGCGGGCAAGCCTCCCCAGGGAAGACTGACTCTTCGCGCCTATCACGAAGGCGGGCAAGTCAACATCGAGATCAGCGATGACGGAGCGGGGATCGACGTGGCGCGGGTCAAACAGAAAGCCATCGAGAAGGGGCTTCTGCGACCCGAACAAGCGGAGAAACTGAGTGATCGGGAGGTGCTGCACCTGATCTTCCAGCCCGGGTTCTCGACGGCGCAAACGGTCACCAACCTTTCCGGACGCGGGGTCGGCATGGATGTGGTGAAGTCCAGCATTGAGAAGATCGGCGGCGTTGTCGACGTGTTCAGCCGGCCCGGCGAAGGCTCCACCATTAAGCTCAAGATTCCTCTCACGCTGGCCATCATTCCCGGTCTCGTTATCACGAGCGGAGGGGAGTGGTTCGTCATCCCCCAGGTCAGCCTGCTCGAATTGATTCGCATTGAGGGAGATTCCTCGGAAAAGCACATCGAGCACGTGCATGGGACACCGGTGTACCGCCGCCGCGGGAGTCTTTTGCCCATCGCCTACCTCAATCAGGTGCTCGGACTGAAGTCGGCTGAGCGGGCCGAGGCGGTCAACATGGTGGTCCTCCAGGCCGAAGACCGGCAATTTGGGTTGGTGGTGGACGGCATCAACGACACACAGGAAATCGTGGTCAAGCCCTTGGGCAAGCAATTGAAGGGACTCACCGTCTACGCCGGCGCCACGATCATGGGCGATGGCCGCGTGGCTCTCATCCTCGACGTGCTCGGCATCGGCCAGAGCTCCGGGGTCCTGGCCGAATCCCGTGAGCAGACGCGCGCCGCAACGCAACAGAAAACACAGACAGGGATCGAGCTGCAGCGGTTGCTCCTGTTCCGGGCCGGTTCCTTCGAGCGCCTGGCCGTGCCTCTCTCCCTGGTCGCCAGGCTCGAGGAGTTTCCGCGGTCGTCCATCGAGCGGGCGGGCGGATGCCAGGTGGTGCAATACCGGAACCGCATCCTCCCCCTGGTTCATCTCCGGACGGTGCTCGAATTCGGCGAGCCGGACTCCGAGACGGTCGATCCGGCACAGGTGATCGTTTTCAACGACGGCGACCGCAGCGTGGGCATGGTGGTCGACCAGATCCTGGACGTTGCCGAAGAAGCTGTCACGGTGCGCCAAAAGACGAGCCGCAAGGGCCTCCTCGGCTCGGCGGTGGTGGGCAAACGGATCGCGGATTTCCTCGATCTCAACTACGTCCTCCGCGAGGCCGCCGAGGATTGGTTCCAGGGCGCGGGCGGGTTGGCGGGCGGCAAGAACGTCCTTGTCGCCGAAGGCTCGGCCTTCTCGCGGGGCATGATCCGGAGCGGCCTGGACATGGCCGGCTACCGGGTCCTGGAGGCGGCGAATCTGGACGAGGCGATTCGCGGGCTGGAGCAGCAGCCGGTGGACATCGTTGTGGCGGCGCTGGATCTTCCGCCCAACGGCAGTTCCGCTCTCCTCGCGGCGATGCGTCGCCGGCCCGAGTGGGAGGGCATTCCGATCCTGGCGCTGGCGGAATCGGCCGAACAAGTTCGGACACGGGCCCGTCAGCCGCCCGGCCAGACAATCGATTTTCAGGATTGCCAGGTGAAATTCGACCGGGAAGCGATGCTCGTATCGGTGGCGCGGCTGTCTTCGGCGCTGGCCTCCGCCGAAGCGGCCCCGGTCTGCGTGGGAGAGGAGCGATAACCGATGGCGACCGATACCGCGACTATGAAATCCGAACTGGCGCAGAGCAGCGGGCAGTTCTCCACATTCTTCGTGGCTGACTTGTTTTTTGGCGTGGATGTTCTCCGCGTCCAGGAGGTGTTGCGTTTTCAGCAGATAACCCGCGTGCCCCTGGCGCCGGAGGTCATCGAGGGGCTGATCAATTTGCGCGGCCAGATCGTGACTGCGATTGATATGCGGCGCCGGCTCCGGTTGCCGCCGCGCGCCGGGGACCAGGCCCCCATGAACATGGTAGTCCGCACGGAGGACGGCGCCGTCAGTTTGCTCGTCGACGAGATCGGAGACGTGCTGGACGTGGATTCCGCCACCTACGAGCGGCCGCCGGAAAACCTCGATCCCGCGGCGCGCGAATTCATCCGCGGAGTCTACAAGCTGAAGGACCGGCTTCTGCTGGTTCTCGATGCGGAGCGAACGGTGGATCTGTCCGTGGGCAGATTACCGTAGCGCTTAAGGGAGACATGGGGCAAGTCAACAAGGTGCCCCGTAGCGAGCTCGGAACTAAAGTACAGGAACAGAAGGAGAAGGAGAAGGAGATGGAGATGAAAACGACACGAGTAGTGTTACCAGCAGCTTTTTTATTCGCGACACTCGCCGCCGCCGGGCTTAATAGAGGCGGGACCGAGAAAACCGCGGTGGCGCCCGGCAATGCGAAGGGACCGGTCTGCACAAGCTGCCATGCAAACCTGACCGGCGCGTTCCGCCCGGCGGAGAACGGGAGCAAACGAATATGACAAACAAACGGGAGCAAACGAATATGACAGACAAACGGGAGCAAACGAATATGACAAACAAGAAGATGAATGACGCACAGAGTTCCAAGCGGCAACAAAATCGTGGAGGGGTGACCGTGGCCGACCGGCCACAGGAAACCGCACGCCCCCGCGCCGCCACCGTTCAGGTAAGCTGGCCGCAGGCTGGCGCGGCGGACAGCCTTGCCCGCCGGTTTGGGATGGATGATAACAACCTCTCCGTACGCCGCGAGTTCATCCGGCTGGGAGAAGAGGACCGTGCGCTGCTCACGGAACTGGCGGGGTGGGCACAGGATGTTGCGCCCGACATTGCTCGGGAATTCTACGACTGGCAGTTTAACTTTCCGCCGACGCGCCGGTTCTTTGAGCACATGGCCAGCGAGAAAGGCATGCCGCTCACTGCCCTGCGCAATCATCTCGAGGCGGCTCAGACCGGGTACCTGATCGAGGTTTTTGCCGGCGCCTCGGTGAACTGGGACATCCGCTACTTCGAGAAGCGTCTGCACATCGGCAGCGTACACGACCGGATCAACCTGCCGTTCAAGTGGTACGTGGGCTCCTATTCGGAATTCAATCTGCTGCTTGCCCGGTACCTGCGCCGGGATATCGCGGACGAAGAAAAGGTACAACAGATCGAGTCTGCGATCGGGCGCGTGTTCAACCTCGACCTGCAGGCCATCGCCGACGCATTCATTTTGAACACGCTCGCGGGAATGCTGCAAGCGGGCGGAATTTCTCTGGATTCCGTGTGTTCGGCCGGTGATCGGGCCGAGCAGGTCGGCAAAATCAAGCAGGTGATAAACACGCAGATGACCGGCTTCATCGACGGGATGAAACACATGGCCGAAGAGCACGATAAGGGCGATATCGACGTCAAGATCGACCAGGATAAGTTGCTTGGCTCGTTCAAAATGATGGCCCAGGGGGTCAACGACATGGTGTTCGGGCACATCGCCGTCAAGAAGAAGGCGATGGCGTGTGTCGCCGAGTTCGGGAAGGGTAACTTTAAGGCCTCGCTCGAAAAATTCCCCGGCAAGAAGGCTTTCATCAACGACACGATTGAGCTGATGCGGACCAATCTTACGGGCCTCATCTCGAGCACGGCGCAGAGCGCGGCTGCGTTGGCGTCGTCTTCCGAGGAAATGACGGCCGTGAGCCAGCAGATGGCGGGCACCGCCGAGGAAACCGCCACGCAAGCCGATGTGGTCTCGGCGGCCAGCGAGCAGGTCTCGAAGAACCTCGCTTCGGTCGCTTCGGCCTCCGAGGAAATGCAAGCTTCGATCCGCGAAATTTCCAAGAACGCCAACGCGTCGGCAAAGGTGGCAAAAAATGCCGTCAGCGTGGCGCACACGACGAATGAAACCGTGCAGAAACTCGGCGAGTCCAGCCAGGAGATCGGCAACGTGATTAAGGTGATTACCTCGATCGCGCAACAGACCAACCTGCTGGCCCTCAATGCGACCATTGAGGCGGCGCGCGCCGGCGAAGCGGGCAAGGGCTTCGCGGTGGTGGCCAACGAAGTGAAGGAACTCGCCAAGCAGACTGCGAAGGCCACCGAGGATATCGGCCGGAAGATCGACGCGATCCAGGGCGACACCAAGGGGGCCGTCAAGGCGATCGAGGAGATCAGCACAATCATCAACCAGATCAACGACATCTCCAACAGCATCGCCTCGGCGGTGGAGGAGCAGACGGTGACCACCAACGAGATCGGCCGCAGCGTGACCGAGGCCGCCAAGGGCGTTGGCGACATCGCCAAGAACATCGGCGGCGTTGCGGTGGCGGCGAAGAACACCACGCAGGGCGCCAACGACACGCAGAAAGCGTCGCAGGAGTTGAGCCGCATGGCTGCCCAACTCCAGACGGCCCTCTCGAAGTTCGATATCTGATCGAGACAAGGTTTGGGACGCAGCCGCGGCGGATGTCTTTCATGCGCCCGGCCGCGTCCCTTCCACTCAACAAACGAATGCCGGTGAAATGATGGCCAAAGCACTAGTCGTAGACGATTCGAGGGCCGTTCGGATGATCCTCGCCAGGATCTTGAAGGAACTCGGATACGAGGTTCGCGAGGCGGCCAACGGGATAGAAGCCCTGGAGGTTATGGAAGTCGAGAAGACCGCCGTCTCGCTGGTTCTGGCGGACTGGAACATGCCCGAGATGAATGGGCTGGATCTGCTCAAGCGATTACGCCAGGATCCGGCGCTGGCCTCGTTGGTGGTGGTCATGGTCACTACGGAGACGGAGCTCGACAGGATGGCCGCGGCCCTGGAGGCTGGCGCCAACGAGTACGTCATGAAGCCGTTCACCAAGGAGATTCTGGTGGAGAAGCTCCAAATGGTGGGGATTCTTCCTTGAGGAGCGGGACATGGCCCCAATAAACAAGAGAGTGCTTCAGCTCGGAGAACGGATTCGGGTGCTGGTGGTGGACGACTCGGTGGTCATCCGGCGGCTGGTTACGCATGCCCTGGAGGAGGACCCTCTGCTGGAGGTGGTGGGATCGGCGTCGAATGGCGCGATCGCCCTGCAACGGATCCCGCAGTTGAATCCCGACGTCCTGACGCTGGATATCGAGATGCCGGAGATGGACGGTCTGGAAACGCTGCGGCGCGTTCGGCGCGAGTATTCCAATCTTCGGGTCATTATGTTCAGTACGCTAACTGAGCGCGGCGCGGCCGTGACCCTGGAGGCGTTGAGCCTTGGGGCTGACGACTACGTCAATAAGGTCTCCAACGAAGGTTCGCTGGACCGGTCGATGGCGCGCCTCCGGGAAGAGCTGATCCCCAAGATCAAGCAATTCTTCCGCATGCCGGCGCAAAGCCGGGCGGCCGGACCGGAATTGCCGCGCGTCCCCTCGCCGCCTCCGCCGGCTTGGCGGGGCATGACCGTGCCGCCCAAAGTAGTGGTCATCGGCGTCTCCACGGGCGGGCCAACCGCCCTGGGCGCGATCCTGCCCGAGTTGCCGGCCGGTTTCCCGCTCCCGGTCCTGGTGGTGCAGCACATGCCGCCAATGTTCACGCGCCTGCTCGCCGAGCGTCTTAACGCCTCCTGCCCGCTGAGAGTCGAGGAAGCCAGTCAGGGCGAATCCGTGGACGCGGGAAAGATCCTGATTGCGCCCGGAGACTTCCATATGAAAGTGGCCGCCAGTGGCGGTGGCGTGCGGGTGTGTCTGGATCAGTCGGCGCCGCAGAACTCCTGCCGTCCCGCTGTCGATGCGCTGTTTGCCTCGATTGGGGAGGTCTATGGCGGGGCCGTGATCACCGTGGTTCTGACCGGCATGGGCCAGGACGGACTGCGTGGCGTGCAGATACTCAAGGCGCGCGGGGCCGGCATCCTGGCGCAGGACGAGGCTTCAAGTATCGTCTGGGGGATGCCCGGCGCCGTGGTGAACGCCGGCCTTGCCGACCGCGTCCTCCCGCTCGATCAAATCGTGCCGGAGATCCTGCGTATCGCGGGCCGGATTTAAGAGGAATTTGATGCCAACCCAATCGTCAGTCACGGAGATCCACCTGGAGAACTACCGATTCCTACAGAAGCATGTCTATTCCCAAGCGGGCATCGTGCTCGAAGAGAACAAACACTACCTGTTCGAAAGCCGCCTTACGCCGATCGTCAGGCAACTCGGCCTCGGCTCGATCAACGACTTGTGCGCGCTGCTCAAAGCGACTCGGGAGCCGGACGTCGGCCGTCAGGTCGTCGAGGCCATGACGACCAACGAGACCTACTTCTACCGCGACCCCGCCCAATACGATGCCATCCGAACCGTCCTGTTGCCCCGGCTGAAGCTAGACCGGCAGGATACGAGAAAGTTGCAGTTCTGGTCGGCGGCGGCATCGACCGGGCAGGAGGCTTACAGCCTGGCCATGGCTCTGCTGGATGAGGGGTTCGGTCACTGGAACCTGCAGATCCTGGGCACCGACTTTTCCCTGCCGGTGGTCGAACGAGCCCGGTCCGGCAAGTACCAGCAGATTGAGGTGAACCGCGGTTTGCCGACGGCCCTCCTGATCAAGCACTTCCGCCGCTCGGGCGTGGACTGGAACTTGAGCGAGGCGGTGCGCCAAATGGTCCGCTTCGATACCATCGACTTGCGCAAGAGCATGCGCGCCCTCGGGCCCTTCGACCTCGTGTTCTGCCGCAACGTCATGATCTACTTCGACGCCGAAACGAAGAAGAGCATTCTGAAGGAACTCCACGGCACGCTGTTCCGGGGCGGCTGGCTGTTGCTGGGCGGCGCTGAGACGGCGTTCGGCGTCGACGAGTGGTTTGAGAAACAGATCATCGGCGGCGCGGCCGTCTACGTTGCCCGTTGAGAGAAGAATCATGACCAGCAATTTGAATGTAGAGATCTTGCCGAACGAACTGACGCAGATCGTGGAGTCCGTGTTCACAACCATGATGGGCCTCGACCCAGCCGAGGGTATGGTCCCCTGGTTCCCCAGCGCGGACCGGTTGACAGCGGCGGTCCACCTGGCGGGCGATTGGAATGGCGTCGTGCTGGTGGAGTGCGACAAGGAGCAGGCTTGCCGATACGCGGGCCGCTTCCTTTCCATGGATCCGCCCGGCACTGTGGACGACGTGGTTCGCGACGTGCTCGGCGAATTGGCCAACATGATCGGCGGCAACCTGAAATGCGTATTGACGCGGGAGATCCGGCTTTCCATGCCCACGGTAGTGGATGGCAGCGATTACGGGCTTCGGGTCTGCCGGGCCGAGGTTCGCGAGCGGCTCGCTTTCCAATGCGCCGACGGCCCGTTCTGGGTCACGGTCCTCACCACTCATTCCGAAGATTTGGCGTCCCGGGCGCGGGGGCTTCAATGCCGTCTACCGGATCGCCTGGGCCGAATGTGAATTTGGGGGACGCGACGAACAGGTTGAGGTTAGGGCGCGGGGGAATTAGCGCGAGGGAGACTTTGATGGATTTTCACATCGCGCGAGCCCGGCGCTACACTCATCTTCGACACCACTGTAGCGGAGGCGATTTCGTTTCAATTGGTTGCGATTGTTAGAACGGCCCAGTGACACGTTTCCCCACGATCAGGGCGGATGGAATCAGCAGGAGCGTAGTGTGGGCGGCAACGCGGCGCCACAAGGGTGAAAGACCGTTCCCGCCACTCCCGGGGTCTGACCGCGAAACACGTACACCAGTGCCGCTCGAAGATCGGGGCCGGACCGGTCCAGCCCTTCGGATGATGAGGCTCTGGCCGGCGTCGATGGCGCCGGGAATCGAAAGCTTTTCCGAGAGCCTTCCGAGGGATTGGACGAGCCGGTCGAGTTTTCCGCTGGCGGGAAGTCCGTCAAGACGGCCAAGGCGAAGCAAGACCCGTTGCTCGACCTTATCGCCAATCCACTCGTTATCTACAATCAGCACATAGGTTCGGAAACCGTTGGTCTGAGCGCGAACGAACAGAGGATCGTTCCCGTGGCGGAAGCATGCAGCCTTCCGGCCGACAATATAAGCACTATTTCTATATTCTTACCAACAGACGTGTCACTAGAATGTCGTAAGCAGCGGTGATGCTTCATTAGGAATCAAGCGCTTGCCGGCACTTTTCGCCGCAAAGTGCCGAAGATGAGCTAAAGATCCACTCCGCCCGCCGATAAGGAGTTCTTGGAGGGACGATATATGTTAGACGTACTCATCGTGGACGACTCTGCGGCGATCCGGAAGATTCTGCAGAGAGTGTTACGCCAGACCGAGATACCCATGGGCGACTTTCTTGAAGCCGGAGACGGCCGCGAGGCGCTGGAGGTTCTGAAGACGCACAGCGTGCGGTTGATCCTATCGGACATTAACATGCCCAACATGGACGGCCTCGAATTCCTGAAGAACCTCAAATCCAATGAATCCTGGGCGAAGATCCCGGTCATCATGGTGAGTACCGAGGGGAGCCAGGCGAAGGTGCTTGAGGCGGTGGAGCTGGGGGCAGCGGGTTATGTGAAGAAGCCGTTCACTGCGGAGCAACTGAAGGAGAAGCTGACCGCGTTGTACTAAACCGAAGCGGCTGGCTCGGTCCAGCGAGTGGCATCTAAGTACGGACGGAAAGGGATCATGACGGACACCATAGAAGTCAAACTAATTTCGACGGCCGATATCATCGCGGCCATAAAGGCCTCGACTGAAGATCTGTTCTCGACGATGCTGAGCATGGAGATCACCTCCAGTGAAACCCTGGCGCCGCAAGCGGTCGTGTCCGCCCCGGCGTCCGGCATCATCTCGCTCATTGGCTTGGCCGGGTCTTGGGCCGGAACCGGCTCCCTGGCGTGCACTGGCGATTTTGCCTGCAAGCTGTCCTCTCAGTTCCTGATGGCCGAGTATCCGGAGGTGAATGAAGACGTTCTCGACGCTGTTGCAGAGTTCACCAACATGATCATCGGCAATGTGAAAAACGCTCTTGAGGAGAAGGTCGGGGAGATGGGTCTGAGCACGCCCACGGTAATCTTCGGACGCGACTTCCAGACGCGTAGCGCTCGAACCCATGAATGGGTCGGCGTGCGGTTTACCAGCGGTGAACACGAGATGTTTGTCCAGATGTGTCTCGCGCCCAATCCGGATCCCGGGGCTGTCAAGGGAATCCGTCCGGGCTATCAGTTTCCAGCCCTCGGGTGAATCTGTGGGGAACTGGCGGGCTCAGCGCCGGGGTCGATTGAGGAAATGGTCGAGTTTGCAGCAGGTCGAGTCGCAGGGGCGTTGCTCGTCTTCCGAGCCGTTGTAGATCAGCGGGCCGCCGTCCTCGTGGATCACATTGCGGAGAATCCGATCGGCCGCCAGCTTTCTCAGGGAAGGGTCTTCGTTAAGGCCGCCGATGATATCTCCGCCTTTAAGGGTGGCGGCCGGCCATAGGAGGTTCATCCCTTTCCGAGGGCTTTTAGTTCTCTTTCTGTACCAGACCCGGCGGGTCAACTGTCGCGATTGCGGCGTGGTGGCGGAGGAGGTTCCCTGGGGCGATGTCGAAGGCTTCTTATCGAAAGCGGCAGCGGCGCGCCAGCGGTTTAAACCTGCTCGTCGCGGCCATCATTCTATGGAATACGTCCTAACTGCAGCGCGCCGTCGATCACTTGCGCGATCAAGGCCAACATCCGGCACCGGGGGATTTGGCTTATTTGCCGCCACTCGGCTGGGAGCACATTAACCTTACTGGAGCGGCCCCCAAAATTGAGACAACTGGTTAAGACTCAAAATCCATTGAACGGAGAATTGAGTCATGGGAATATCCCGCCGGTTGTTCACCGCCTTGAGCCGGAATAAGCGTAAAAACAGGACATTGCGGCACCAAGTACCTTTGATGAAAAGGTCTCCTGTTATGCTGTGCCGATGGCTTCAATCGAACGAATTGCCTATCCCCGCTTCAGCAGAGTTTTCACGTCGCGGGAACTCCACGGTGACTACACGCCAACGGCCGAGGAAATCCTCTTCGCGCGCCTTCAGGTTCGCACCAACGCCGGTCTGCTCTGTTTGTTGGTTCTGCTGAAATGCTTTCAGCGTTTGCAATACTTTCCTCTAGCCACCATTGGCGTAAGGATTGCAGGAACGAAGCGTTGATGGGTGGATGACAGGGAGAGAGAGATGGGCCTAATCATTTGTGTATCGTTGCTTCTGTTTGTCGCGCGCCCGGTTCTCGGGCAGTTGACGGTCCGGGTGATCCAGCAGCCGATTTCTGCTTATGAGGTCGGCCAGATTAACGTCAACGACCTTTCCGGCAGGGCCGTTAAAGTCCGTTACCTTGGGATTGTCCCTTTTCCGAACATCAACGACGAACCACGCATAGACCATCCGCTCAACTATCTCATGGTGAATCAGACGGAAATTACGACGCCGGCGGCAGTCGAGTTTATGGTTAATCCGTTTTATTCGGGTGATGGTCACGGCGCGCTGCGGATCGTCTTTGAAACTGTTGACGAGCACCCGCCAAGAAGGGCTTTTGGGGGCATGACGTTTACTGCACGAGGCTACGTCCGTCCCGTAATCCAGTCCGTGGTGAATACATATTCCCAGCTACCTGTTTTGTCTCCCGGTTCGCTGGTGACTATCTATGCCCATATTTGAGCCGTGCGACGCTAACAGGGGAGTATGGTCGGCTCGCGCGCTATCCGACCGACCTGATGGCATACTCGGTGAAGATTAACGGTATCCCGGCACCTCTTTTGTCGGTCGCTTCCGATAGCATCCAAGCGATTGTCCCTTATGAAATCGCGGGGAGTTCCAGCGCTGAGGTTGTGGTCTCAGTTCCTCAAAATCAAAGGGTCGGGCAGGGTCTTCCCGATCCTCCTGGCAGCAACGTGTCGGCCCCATTCGTTGTTCCGGTACAAGAGACCTCCCCCGCCATTCGAACGGCGTTCCCAACGGGGAGCGGGTTGGTGGACGCGCGGCAGATCGTGAACCAGGTGTGGTCATACCATGGGCCGGAGAATCCAGCGCCCCGGGGCGCGGCGGTGGAGTTATTCGTCACAGGCGCGGGCCTTTGGGCGGCAAAGCTGAACGGAGATATTGCCTGTGGGGACCCTCGGCCTCGGCCCCTCACCCAGCCTGGATATCCTTTGGGTTTCACGGGACAACCATTGTCGTTGACGATTGGCGGCGCGCCGGCGCAAATTTTGTATGCGGGAGCGACGTTTCTTCGTCCGTGGGGATTGTTGCAGGTGAACGCGATTATTCCCGACAACATCGGGTCCGGACCGCAACCCGTGGTACTTAAGATCGGGAACAATGATAATGCCGCGCAACGGGCGACGATTCAGATTGAGTGATTTCGGATATCGTTGCCATGGCTGTCGAACTCCCGCGAACTCCAAGAAAACGTCAGGAGCGCTTTTCGCGCTCATCCCGGCAATTCCCCTTTACGGCCTCCACGCCCGATGGCGATCAGCGCACGGCGCGCGGCCTCAACGCCGCGGTATTGGGCTTCTTCAAAAATGGAGAATCCGCTGACGTCGGCGCTGGCATAAAAGAATCGTTCCCGCCCGTTTTGCCAGGATTTTCGCTCGGGATTGGTCAGCAATCCCGGAGTGGGGCGGACCATGGCGTGGCCGTTGCGGAAAATATCGATACGGGAGACGCACTGTCGTATATCTCTGTGCGCCCGTTCCAGATCCGATAGAACTCGCTCCTTCCAGATTCCCCAATCGTTGGACAACAGATCGTGGCGGGCTTGGGCGGGCGGCGCGCCGGACAGTGCCCAATAGTGCGTAAACACCGTCTTTTCCCGATGCATTACTATATTCTGATGTGTCGATACAACGTACCCAAGCGTTGGAGAATTGTAGATAACGTTATCCCACGCCGGTTCGAGGCTTTTTTCGGCTGGCAGCCGATCGAGCGTCAAGTTGGATACCAGCCATGGGGACCAACTCATCGTTTTCACCGCTGGAACCGTCGGATCCAAGTAGGGCAATAGAAACGCCGGGGCGGCGTAGATTACAGCGCCACATTTGTAAAGCGTTTCCGGGGTCTGGACTTCCCAAGCTGTACCGACACGTTCGATACGGAGCGCGGGTTGGCTCGAACGGATGTATTCGCTCAGGTTTTGAAGCAGCTTGCGAAGAATCCAGCCGTTGCCCTCAGGCCAGGTGAGAGGTCCTTTTTCGTCGTGGTCGCGGGCGGCGAAATAGTGAATACCGGCCCACGCGCTGGTATCGGCCGAAGATGCGCCGTAGTCGTCACGAGTGGAATAATCGGCCAGCCAGTGCAGATAGGAGGACTTAAAGCCATTGGCATGCAGCCATTGGCGGAAGGACAGCTTGTCGAGCGGCGAGTCGGCGGGGGCGCCGATGGCCATCGGGATCCGGAATTGTCCAGTGGCGCGGAACTCCTTGATGCGCCGGTCGAATGCCTGAAATTGGCGGCGGTCTTCGGCGGTTAGCCCGATATCGGGTTCGACGCCCTCCTGCCATTTACCGTGAAGGAATAGCCGCTCCTGGGGAGAATGGCAGAGCCAGCGCTCGTCCCATTGGCCATCGACAAATAGTCCCAGCTCCGTGAATAGTTCCCGGACTAAGCTGGAATCGGCGTTGGGGACGGGAACATAGTGCGCGCCCCAGGGGTATGCCGATACTTCATTTTGTCCGAAACGGGAGTTACCGCCGGCGTCTTTTTCCAGCTCCAGAATGACAAAGTCATGGAAGCCCTTTTTCTCCAACCACCACGCGGCGGATAGTCCGGCCATGCCGCCGCCGACTATTACAATGGGGATTTTTACGGATTGTTTCGGCGCGGGAATCTGGCGGCGGTCGCGGATGGCGTGGCCGGCTGTTTGCGATTCGAAGACGAAGCCGCCTGGTATGGAACGCTCCGCCTTTGCGGTAAGTCCGACTAAGCCGGCGCAGGCGGCGCGGCGGGTTTGGCGGCTAGTCATTCGGGGATCCGAGGATTCGGACGGTTCGGATTAGGGGGGACGCTCCGTGACGGTCGCGGCTCGGTAACGGTGGGCGGGGTCGTGCGAGCCGTGCGCCGGTTTGGGCGAGCGGTGCTCGGGTTCTGACGGGCGGTTCGCAGGTTCGGGCGAGTGGTGAGCAAGTTCGGGCGTGCAATGCTCGGGTTTGGGCGAGCGGTGGGCGGGGTCGGGCGAGCAGTGCGGGAGAGCGAAGGAGCGGTGTGCGGTTTCGGCCGAGTAGTGCTGGGAGAGCGGGGGGGTTGGGGCAAGAGTGCGCGGAAGCGGACGACCGGCACGAGGGCGGGGCGATCAGCGGGCGATGGGGGATGGACGGTGCGCGGGAGCAATGGCGGCGCTACGGCAACGCCGCACCGGGATTGGCCAGTGGCGCTGCGCGTCTGGCGGCTAGTGGGCAATCTCTCGCCACTCCTTGTCGTAATAGCGAACCAGCGCCTGGTCGTTCAGCTTGTTGGGCTCAACCGGCACGGCGGCCATATCGGCGGGGAACTGAAACAGCCCAGCCAAACTGTTTTGATCCAGAAACCGCAGTCCTTTTGGCACTTGCGGCGGAATGTAACTTCCCTTCCCCGCCAATACATAGCCCCACTCGCCGAAGCTGGGGACATAGACGTGATACGGCCACGTATTGAATCCGGCGGCGCGGATCGTCTCATGAATACACCAGAAACTTTGGCGCGCGAAGAGCGGCGAGGTACTCTGCACCGATATGTACGCGCCGGGCGCGAGGTGACGCTTCAGTAACCGGTAGAAAGCCGTTGTATAGAGTTTGCCGAGGCCGTAGTTGGTTGGGTCGGGGAAATCGACAGCGACGAAGTCGAACTGGCCGCCGTGCTCTTCAAGCCAGGGAAACGCGTCGGCATTCACGACTCGCACTTTACTGGAACGCAGGGCGCCGGAGTTCAGTTTCCGAAGCAGCGTATGCTCGCGGAAAAGCTTCGTCATCTCCGGATCGAGGTCGACGAGCGTGATCGACTCGACCGAGGGGTAGCGCAGGATTTCGCGGACGGCTAATCCGTCGCCGCCGCCGAGGACAAGCACACGCTTCGCATTCGGCACCGCGGCGAGACCGGGGTGAACAAGCGCCTCATGATAGCGGTATTCGTCGCGCGAGGAAAACTGAAGATGGGAGTTTAGAAATAGTCGCAGATCGTCTTTCCAGCGCGTGATAACGATGCGCTGATAGCGCGTGTTCCGGGCGAGTATGACTTCATCGGCATAGAGGCTCGCGTCGGCGGTTTCGGTGATTCGTTCGGCGAATACCATGCCGACACCGAGGGCGGCGATGACGAAGACCGACATCGATCGAAGGCGCCCGGTGAAGCGAATTTGACTTTTGAAGATGAACGTCGACCACAGCGCAACACCGGCATTGACAAGGCCAAACAGCAGCGCCGAGCGCACCATTCCCAACTTTGGCACCAGGACCAGCGGGAATAGCAAGGACGCCCCGAGCGCTCCCAAGTAATCAAACGTCAGGACATTGGCAATCAGATCCTGAAACTGAAAGCGCTCCTTGAGGATACGCATGAGCAGCGGGATTTCCAGGCCCACAAGAATGCCAATTACCAGGACCATGAGATACAAGAGCAAACGGAAAGCGTCGGTATACGCAAACGCCAGAAACAAGATTGCCGATGAAAAGCCGCCAATCAGGCCCACCATCAATTCAATTGTGATGAACCGTTCCACCAATCCGCGGGACAGGAACTTACTCAACCAACTGCCGATACCCATGGCGAAAAGGTATGTGCCAATGACGGTTGAGAACTGCAATATGCTGTCGCCCAGCAGGTAGCTGGCCAGCGCGCCGGCGATCAACTCATAGATCAGGCCGCAAGCGGCGATCAGAAAGACGCTTAAGAATAGTACGATCGCCATTTTGTACCGCGAGAGCGGCCCCTAATGAACCGCGGCCGCGATGATAATGCCGAAACCAAGTATCAGGGCGCCGATCACGATCGCGAACGCGATGTTATGTTTCTCCACGATCTCCTGCCACAGATTCCCGGGGGTAAGTTTGTCGATCGCGACGAACGCGATGAAGTAGATGATCCCGCCCAGGAAGGCGTAAATCAACGCGTTCACGAAATGGTCGATGCGGAATTCCATGGCGATTATTTTCCTCCAAAGTAGCGGGCACTGCCGGCGTAGTGACTACGATAGGCGCCCGGGTTGTCACGAACGGATTTGGGCACGCCCTTGACTTCGTCATAGGAGCCATAGGACCAACCCGTCAAGCCGGAATAGAACAGCCCTCCGGCGACCAAAGAACTGTAAATCATGTAGAACTTACTCATCGTCATCGTCTCCAGATGAATTGTCTGACTTCCAAACCGCGGCGGCGGGCGGAACGCCGTAGTCGCTTTCCGTCCAGCGTAGAGCTTCGAAATTCGCGCCCTTTCGGCCCATAAAGACAAGCGGCACGAGGAGCAGAAGAAGGCCCACGAAATACCGTAAGTAGAACGGGACGTCGCGCACGAGCTTGACGTTATATTTGATCGGGGTTGGCTTCACATAGTTCGATTCCGACTCCGGTTCGATGCGCAAATAATACCGGCCACCGGGGATGCTGGGAAGCGTGGCGGAGTCGGACCGATTGTCTTCCGTCCAGGACTCGCCGCCATCGGTGCCGGAGTAGAAGCTGATCTGACGCCCAAAATCGAATGCCTCACCCGTTTGTTCATTGATCAAGGCCATGCTTATGAAGGCCCACTCGTTTTGAAGCTCCGCCCCAGTTACGTCGACTTGCAGGTTAGCACTATCGCCACGCAGTTCGAATGGCGGGGTGACAAATGACTTTTCGCCGGCGCCAACGGGCTGATAGGTATAAGTCTGGTCGAGTACCGTTTCCTGACGGGCGCGGGCCGAGAAGAAGATCATCATACCCATGAGCAGGGCGGCGAAAATAAGAAATAACTTCCATGGGCGTCCGGGCCGGTTTTCGACTGGGGCCGGCTGACTGGAGTAAACGCCGTTGGCCGGCGGCGCGGCGTTGGGGAGTTGGAAGGCGGCCCAGATTGCGGCGCCCTCGACATACTCGCCGCGGCTCCAATTGACTTCATTCACCGTCGTCTCCGCGGATAGCATCCGGGGCGGAAGAACGTAATCGGCGGTCCCGACGACCTCGCCGACCCTGACCTGCCACGGGAACTCTCCAATGACAAACGAGGTAGTGGCCTGGGCCGATTGAAAATGATTGTAGACGACGCCGTCGAGCGTCATCGTCGGCCGGTTGTAGTTATTGACGCCGGGGACTGGAATCGACGGAAGCGGAGTGACGAAACTCCAGTGATTCTCGTATTCGCTGAGATAGCGGAATCCTTTGAAGGGATTGAAGAGGACGTACTCGCGCCAGAAATAGTCCGTGCCGTCAACGGTGATGCCGCGCTGCTGAAAGCCGATGGCCTCCCAAACGGCTCCGAACAGATTGCCGCGCGACCCCAGTGGGATAAGCGGCTGGACCGTCATTTGGGACTGCCATTTTTGCAGGATTACCAATTGCGGATTTGCGGCATCAAGCGTCGATGAACAGTACGAACAAACGACCGTGGTGGCGGCTCCCATGGCGCGCAGTTCAATGGCCGAGCCGCAATTGGGACAGTTCAGCGCTTTCGGTTTAGGGACGATTTTGCGGACGCCGGGGTTCATGAGGTCCACCCCTCAAACTCTTTCAGATTGACCATCCGGAGCGACTCAAATTCCACGAACTCACCCAGGAAAAGTAACGGCGGCGCTTCGGTGTAATCGATGGTAGCGAAGCGGCCATCGTTTGATCGCAGATCGGCAAATTGGCATTTTACTTTGTCCCAATACTGAAAGGGCAATTCGCCTTCGACGCCTTCATAGCTCGCTTCCGTAAGTGCCGTTACGGCCAAATGGACGCCTTGCTGCACAAACTCCCATCCGCGATAAACGTCAGCGGGGCCGGGCAAAGGGGAGTCCGGCGCCGAGATGAAACTGACGGCGTATTCGGCCTGGGCGTCGCTCAGCCAGCCGCTGGAACCATTGGAAAACATCAGGTGCCACTCGTTCCAAGCGCCGACGTCGTGACTGTAGATGATCCGGCCAATGACTTGAAAAGCGGTGTCGCGATAGACGCCCTCGGTACCGATTTGGATAGGGCTGATGTCGGGCGGCAAGTCGGCGACTTGGCCGACCTTCACGAGATTGACGTCATGCCGGACAAGGATCGACTTACAGTATTCGCAGGTCGTCTGGATCGCCGACGACCAGCGAAATCGAATTTGAGCGCCGCAGTTCGGGCAGATGGCGGTTGGCTGGCTCATTGTGTGTGGTAGGAGCGCTCCAGGCGGCGAACGCGCACCGCAGTGGCGCCCATCGTTTCACGCAGATAATCCTCAAACGCCCACTCCGGCCGCGGCCGGCAACAGAACACATTTAAACACAGGGATCCGTACTCCGGAAAAGTATGGCAGGCCAAGTGGGATTCGGCGAGCAGACATAGACCGGTGATGCCCCCGGGGCTGGGAAACTGGTGCCACTGCGCGTCCGATACCGGATGCAGCGACAAGCCACCGATAAGATCTTGAAAGACGGCTTGCAACTGCCCGAGATCTTTGAGGCGCGCGATATCGCAACCGAGCGCCTCAATCACCCATTCGCAGCCCTGTCCGCCGGGAAGGTCGGCCATGGCAGATCAGTCTATCAGGCGGCTGGCTGCGGCGTCCCGCACTCGCCGCAAAACTTGGCGGCACGGAGAATTTTGTTGCCGCAATTGAAGCAAAACTTCATGTCGCCGGCTGGGGTGGCGGAAGCAACCGGAGCGGCTGGAATGGCGGCCACCGGGGGCGGCGCCTGTGGGGGCGCCTGTTGCGGCTGGTACGCCGTGTTCAAAGCCTGACCCATGGCCTGCGCCATGCCGTATCCGGCCGAGAGTCCAGCGCCGATTCCAGCGATACCGCCTTCATTTGCCGCGGCAATCGGAATCGACTGCGCCACCTGGTACTGCGTGTAGCGGCCCATGTCGCCGAGCATGTTCATGGAAATACGTTCGTCGAGGCGCTTCTGCAGCTCTTCGGGCAGCGAGAATTCGCGGACGATGAAGCTGTCGAGCGTCAGACCGTACTCGCCGTAAAGCGGTTGCAGCGCCCCTTGAATCAGGTTGCCGAGTTCGACCTGATTGGCGATCAGGTCCAGAAATGGAATCTGGCTTTGGGCGATGGCGTCGGCCATCCGGCCGAGCGACATATCGCGAAGCTGGCCTTCAATGTCGGCTACCGTATACTTCTCGCGAGTGCCACTGATTTTGACGTGGAACGTCCGCGGATCGGTAATGTGCCAGGAATAAACGCCGTTGCCGCGGACGCGGATGGCGCCGAATTCCTTGTCGCGAATCGTCAACGGATTGGCGGTGCCCCAGCGCTGATTGATCTGCGTGCGGGTGGAGAAGAAGTAGACATCGCTCTTGAAGGGGGACTGAAACATCTTGTCCCAGTTCATGAGGTTGGTGAGGATTGGCAGCGTCTGCGTCGTAAGGGTATAGAGACCGGGTGCGAAGACATCGGCCATGCGGCCCTCATTGACGAACGCGCCCATCTGCGACTCGCGAACGGTGAGTTTGGCGCCGTTCTGAATTTCCATGTCCTGCATGGGGTAACGCCAGGCCAATACGCCATCGCCCGGCTCCACCCAATCAATTACGTCTATAAATTGTTTCTTGACGAAGCCGCCAACCAAGTCACCGATTCCCATGAGTTACGTTCGATCCTTTCCGAAGACTGTCGTGAAGTATAACGCCCGTTCAGAAGTGGAAGTTCAATAAATCGTTACGAAGAGGTTGCCTGGGCGTCGGCGGCGGCGGGGCCTTCGGCTTCGGCTTCGGCGAGGATCTGCCGGGCGGCGCCGGCCAAATTCCCGGCGACTTTGATTTCGTGCGGGAGGTTGGGGAAACTGGACGAGCCTTCGACCACGACCGAGATTCCGCTTTGCTCCAGGAGGCCCTCGACCGCGGCGGTTTGCATCTCAGCATCGAGGCCCTGGAACACTGCGATGGTTTCCAGATCCAATTCCGGCGAGGGGTCCGCTTCGCCCTGCATTCCTTCCAGAATGCGGCGGGCGTCGCCGGCCTGTTCGGCCTTCACGCAGACAACGACTTCGGCGTCTATGCCCGCTTCCACCAGTTGATCGCGGACGTCGGCGGGATCGCGGCCGTCTCCGCTCCCAATGATGATCCAATCTTCGTAACTCATGCCCGGAGGATATCAGGTTATGTCGGGAGGATGGTACTGGGCTCGCGCGTCAAGGCTGGCGGCGATGTCGTAGCTGTAGTAGGAATCGAAGAGGCGTCCGCGGTGGGCGAACGCGGCAACGGCGGCGCGGGCGGCGGCCCATTCGCTGGATCCGCGGCCGAGCGCGGCGGTTAATTCGCGAATCCGTTCGGCCCAGAAATGCGTGATGGTTTCATGGTAGCCATAGTCCGGCGTGCTGACGATGCCTTGCGTCTCGTTGTAGGCGAGGATGCGGTCGCGGACTTGTCCGGCGCAGCCTCCTTCATGGATGGTGGCGGCGGCTATCGCCAGATGAACGGCGTGGTTCCAATCGGCGCGGGGGAGCGCTCCGGTGGAGAAGAGGTGGAGGAACTCGGCGAAAGATCCGGGTGAAAGTAGAAAGGGCGGCATAGATTGCTTTCTATAGTTTTTATGATATATTTATTTTGAATCGAAAGCATATTAGATGATTGATGAGCATGATCGAATTATTCTGACGCGATTGACGGAAGATGCGCGCGTTTCCTGGGCGGAGTTGGCGCAGGAAATGGGACTGTCGGCGCCGGCGGTGGCGGAGC
>Ga0163151_10003864_pt1 | contig 20924 bp, 19 predicted proteins | sample OliLakLV19MP5IB2_FD_145596 | JGI IMG/M metagenome (GOLD analysis project Ga0163151, IMG submission 145596) | Freshwater microbial mat bacterial communities from Lake Vanda, McMurdo Dry Valleys, Antarctica - Oligotrophic Lake LV.19.MP5.IB-2 | ecosystem: Environmental > Aquatic > Freshwater >... | reverse complement strand
GGCGGGCGTCGGTGACGGCAATGGCGCGCGCCTTATCGAGCAACGGTTCGGGCTTAGCGATAGTGAACGAGACACCATTTATATTGTTAGCGCCGCTGCGAACGACAGCATCGAGGAGAGTACCAAGAGTCGCCAGATTGCGGACTTTTATTTGCACGCTGTTGTCTACACGATAGCCGCTGATGCGTGGAGGGCGTCCGGATGCAGCCTCTGCATTGTCCTGCCGATATTCCGGATTAACGCTGAAGTTCGACGTAAGAATGTCTTTCTCCTCTACGCCACCGGATTTCAACGTCGCCATCAGCGTGGTCATTGCTGTGTTGTTGGCTGTTAACGCTGCCGAGGCGGTAGTGGCCTGCGTGGCAACACCAACATTGATTTCGGCCATGTCCGGACGGGCACTTACTTGACCAAGCCCAGTTACAGATATGGATGGCGGAAGGGGCATCTCAACTTGAAGCGCGGCGGACTCAGCCAGCACCTCGGGGATACTAATCAACGCAAGTGCAAAGGCTGTCACCAAATAACGAATCATGTTTGCGGCTCCATCTTAATTGCAGAAGGTATAGCACAGCGGCCGTAATTGTAGGGGCGGCATCTCATGCCGCCCGGTTGTTTGGAAGAGAAAGACTTTAGCTGCCTGGCAGCATAAGATGCTGCCACTACTACAAGCAGCCAGCCAGCGGCGTTCACAGGCAATAACAGTGCGTGGTAGAGTGTTTCCCATGACATCGAGCATGCCAATTTGCCGCCTGGACAACCCTGATCACCCGCTTGTTGAGGGCGCTCCGCTGTTCTGTCATAAATGTCAGGCACCCCTTTGTCTGCGCAAACAAGTGATGAACCTGGCGCTGGGACTGACGGAAGAGATGTTGTGCCTGGCGTGTCTGGGGCAGCAACACGGTCAGAAGCCCACTGAGCTTTTGGAAGGATTAAAGGACTACATAGGCCGCCGTGATTGCTTCGCCAACCAATGGCGCCGCTACAGCTCGATTGAGTTTTGTCCGGACACTGTAGGATGTGTAGCTACAGCGTGCTTTCCTTCCCCGGATTAGATTCGATTCACGGTCATCTCGATGAAAGAGAATTTTTTGGACCTGCGCGGCGTTGCCTGCCCAATGAACTTCGTGAAGACGAAGTTGTACATGGATAAAATACCCGCAGGGACCGTTATCGAGGTTTTGTTGGATGACGGCGAACCGATCGAGAGCGTTTCGGCCAGTATCAGCGAAGAAGGGCACGAAATCGTGCAGTCAGAACAGCAAATAGAGGGATATTATTGCCTCTTAATCCGCAAAAACGGGGCTTAGTGCGCTTCTTCTTGGTTTATGTATGAGACTGTTCCTGTTGACAAAAGGTTCAAAGTCGGACACCATACCGGCATTATGCGATCAATCCACCAGCTTAGTTTTTTCGCCACTCTTGTCGCTGCAACGCTGCTGATACCACAGACGGTATCAGCCGAATCATCAGCATCGCAAGACCATTTCATACAAAAGACTGCAGCACAAATTGCTGCCGAAGAGCTGGCGACCCTGCGCCAAAAGGTGCGCCAGACTCCCAATGAGGCCAACGCCCATGCTCAGCTGGCAGACGCGCTGCGCAAGCGCGGTCGACTGCGTGAAGCAGCACAAGAGTATGTGCAAGCTACTCTACTTGCCCCGGAAATGTACGCTGCTTACCACCAGATTGCCGCCATCGGCGATGATCCCCAGCAGTTGGACGATGCCATTGCTCGCCTGACAAAGGCCAAGCAAGAAAAGCCCAAAGAGTTGATGATGCGGGTCGCTCTTTCCGAACTGCTTGAAAAACGGAAGAATTATTATCAGGCCGCCCGTGTGTTGATCGAGATAACCTACGAAAACGCCGTTCCACCGAAATACTTCCAACGAGTTAACGCGCGAATTCACTTTCTATTAGCCAAATCCAAAGAAGCTCAGCTGCATGCTAAAGATGCCGTTTCCTCAGATGAAGATCTCGATGTCGTACCGGCGCCATTACCGGAGACAGGTTTGCGAAAAGGCCTAACTGCTTCTAAAATCAATGAATCGAAAGAACTAAAGGGAATGGGGCATGTGCCCTTGCTCCCGTAGAGGCAGACAATAGATGTTTCCAAAGAGTTTTACAGCCACGATACTCGTGCTGATGCTTTCCGGTTGCTCAGGTACGGCCCGCACTCCGGAGCACTTGGCCAATGTCGAAGTAGGAAAGGGCAGTGGCAGCCTCGCTCAGACCCCAGCGACCGCCGCTGATATGGCCACGACTGCCACCACATTCGGTGAGCGGTTCGATTCCACTGCCGAGCAAGAAATTGGCACGAGCGCGCTGAAAGCCTGGCGCGTAGCGACCAAGCACGCCAAAAAGGGCACTCTATCAGACAGCGAGTGGAAGAAGCTGCGGCTGGCAGACGAAAAGGAATCCGTCGCTCAGTTGAACGATCTTCAAAAGCTCTATCCAACGGCCAGCACCGTCCGCTTCATGCTCGGGCAAGTTAAGGACCACTTCGGCAGGCACTCAGATGCTGTCGGCGAGTTCCGCGCGTCAATCGAAAACAATACAAATAACGGCATGTACCTATTCAAGTTAGCCGAAACCGAGGTCAAGGCCGGCCAGTTCGACTCAGCAATTAAGCACTATCGACTGCTGATCCAACATACGCCGAACTTCGCTCCGGCTGAACTTGGTCTGGCACGAGCATTAATGAAAAAAGATCCAAAGAGCGCCGAAGCGGCCGCGCTTGCTTCCAGGGTGCTTAAAGCCGAGCCGGATAACCAAGAGGCCAAAGAGCTTATCAACCGTTCGGCTGATCGCAAACCCGCCTCGTAATGTCGTAAAATAGTCGGTTTGACTAGCCCTGTTCTCGTCCTTAAAGGCGGTTTTCCGATGGTCAAAGAAAGCGTTGAGCTTAAACAGCAACCTCAAGTGGTTGAGGAAATCGCGATCGAGGGATTCGATCACGTCGAATTGTTTGTAGGCAACGCCCTACAGGCCTGTTATTACTACCACCGCGGTTTCGGCTTCGACATCGTTGCTTACAAGGGATTGGAAACTGGCAGTCGTGATAGCGTCTCTTATGTCTTGCGCCAAGGCAAAGTACAACTTGTTTTGACCAGCGGCCTAAACTCGAAAACAAACATCGCCGAACACGTTCATGTGCATGGCGACGGCGTAAAAAACGTCGGCTTTAGAGTGAAGGACGCGCGGAAGGCCTACGCAACAGCTGTAAGCCGCGGCGCGGCCAGTATCTATGAACCACGTGAAGAACGCGATGATAACGGAACTTACGTAAGTGCTTGCGTCGGCACATATGGTGACACCACGCACACGTTCGTCGAACGCCATGCTTACAACGGCATTTTTGCACCGGGATACAGACCGCTCGAAAAGAAAGCCGGCAACAGCGGGTTGTTGATCATCGATCACATAGTTGGCAATGTGGAAGTCGACCGCATGGAACACTGGGTCGAGTTCTATCAAAAAGTATTCGGCTTCTATGTCTACCAGTACTTTGACGCCAGCGACATCAGCACAAAGTACTCCTCTCTTATCTCCAAAGTAATGGCCAACAAGTCTGGCAGCATCAAACTGCCGATCAACGAACCGGCCATTGGTGCACGGAAATCTCAAATTCAAGAATATCTCGATTACTACACTGCCGGCGGTGTTCAGCACATAGCCATCGCTACTGCCGACATCATCTCCACTGTGGCAGAGTTGAAGAATCGGGGCATCGAATTCCTAAGCGTCCCGCGTTCCTATTACGACGCTCTTCCTGATCGTGTTGGCAAAATTGACGAAGACATGGACGAATTGCACAAATTGGGAATCCTGGTAGATCGCGAATCCGAAGGTTATCTACTTCAGATTTTCACCAAGCCAGTTGAAGACAGACCGACCTTGTTCTTGGAAGTGATTCAACGCAAGGGCGCCAAAGGCTTCGGTAAAGGCAACTTCCAGGCCTTGTTTCAATCGATTGAGCGCGAACAAGAGCTCCGCGGCAATCTTTAAAGAGAGGCACAAAAATGGCTAAAGTTGATTCCCAGAAGGCTCCGTCCAAGCTGGGTCGGCACAACATGCCACCAGCACTGGAGTACATGAGCGGATTTGGAAATCACTTTGAGACTGAAGCTGTAGCCAACGCACTCCCAAAAGGGCAAAATTCACCACAGAAAGCCCCACTTGGACTTTATGCAGAGCAATTGAGTGGCACCGCATTTAGTGCGCTCCGGCATGAAAACCAGCGCAGTTGGCTCTACCGAATACGCCCTTCGGTGCTGCACGGTAAGTTCCAGCCTATCGATAACAAGCTTGTCCGCACTCGCCCGTTCAATGCAGTGCCGCCTACCCCGAATCAGTTACGCTGGGATGCACTGCCAATTCCACAAAGTCCGACTGATTTCATTGACGGACTAGTGACGGTTGCCGGGAACGGAGATACTGCAAGCATGCGCGGCTGCGCAACGCACATCTATGCAGCGAACAAATCCATGACCGATCGTTACTTCTTTAACTCGGACGGTGATTTCCTGTTCGTTCCCGAGCAAGGCCCCGTGCGGATACATACCGAGCTTGGCGTGATGGAAATTGCCCCGGGAGAAATTGCCGTCGTCCAACGTGGTATCAAATACAGAGTTGAATTGCTGGAAGAAAGTGCGCGCGGTTATGTGCTAGAAAATTACGGACCGGCATTTAGATTGCCATATTTAAGCGTAATTGGTGCAAACGGCCTGGCAAACCCGCGAGACTTTCTCACTCCTGTTGCCGCATTCGAGAAACTCGAAGGCAATTTTAAACTGGTAAATAAGTACCAGGGACAACTTTTCGAAGCACCGATTGCTCACAGCCCGCTGGACGTTGTTGGGTGGCACGGCAACTACGCTCCCTACAAGTACGACCTCAAGCTATTCAACACAATCAACTCGGTTAGTTTCGATCATCCGGATCCTTCAATATTCACTGTACTTACGTCCCCATCCGAGATGCCTGGAATAACAAACGTCGATTTCGTTATTTTTCCACCACGTTGGACAGTCGCCGAAAAAACGTTCCGCCCGCCTTACTACCATCGCAATGCTATGAGCGAATACATGGGACTGGTATTTGGCGTCTATGATGCCAAAGCTGAAGGTTTTGTACCGGGTGGCGGTAGCCTACACAACGCCATGTCGGCTCATGGTCCAGATGCCGCCACATTTGAGCGCGCATCGAACGTAGAGCTCAAACCACAATACATTGGGGACACACTGGCTTTCATGTTCGAAAGTTCGCTTGTGTTTCATCCAACTGAATTTTCCTTGAAAACAGAAACTCTCCAAAAGGACTATTTGAATTGTTGGGCAGATTTAAAGCCGAACTTTAAGCCGAACACGGGCGACTAGCTGTCAGCGTTTGCTCTTTTTTGTCGACGGGCGTTCCGTCATATGCTAAAGACCGAAGACCCCTGTCGCCATATTGACCCAGTAGGCCTACAATGAAGGCAATGAATAGGTAGCCCGTTATGTTCGAAGGCCATGAGCCGCTTGAGGAAATGAACCAGTCAGGCGCTGACCAAGATGAGAAGCAGCTACTGGCTCAAGAGCGCGCCGAGCAGTTTCGCATTCTGGCCGAGGCTTTGCCGAATCTTGTCTGGTCATTTGACGCTGGCGGTAAGTGCATGTATGCCAATCGCCGCTGGACTGAGTTCACCGGTCGGACTCTGGATGAACTCACCGGGCATGGCTGGATTTCGACACTGCACTTGGACGACCGTGAGCCTACGCTTACAACCTGGGCAAAAGCAGCGCACGACGAAGATATCTTCGATGTAGAGCATCGCATCCGTGAAGCCGGCGGAGAATTTCGTTGGTTCAAAACTTGCGGCACACCGGTCAAAGATTCCGAAGGCGCAGTTGCTTACTGGGTCGGCACCTGTACCGATGTCGACGATCAAAAACGAGCCTGGGACATCCTGGAAGATCGAGTCCTGCAGCGCACCAAAGAGTTGCAGTCGTTAAACCAAGACTTACAACTAGCCCGTGACCGAGCACTGGAAGCCAACAGTCTCAAATCGAAATTTGTAGCCAACATCAGCCATGAAATTCGCACTCCGATGAGCGGCGTGTTGGGGATGTCGGAGCTGTTGCTCACGTGTGAACTGGACCCGGAGGCGAAAGAGCTAGCCAGCTATATCTTTTCATCGGCCAAGAGCCTTCTGGACGTAGTTAACGATTTGCTCGACTTCTCCAAGTTGGAAGCAGGAAAAGTATCAATCACGCGCATGCGTTTCAACGTCGCCAAGGTAGTTGAAGAGGTGATCCAGACAACTCAAACATCTGCCGGTCAGAAGTCACTGGATTTGCACGTGAATATCGATCCGGAAATTCCTGATGTCTTTGGTGACCCTATTCGCATCCGGCAAGTTCTGTTGAATCTGGTGCACAACGCGATCAAATTCACCAGTCAGGGATCAATCCACATCGACGTCAAGCCCACTCATAGAAGCAAAAATGCCGTAACCATTCAATTCAGCGTCACTGATACTGGTATCGGCATCGCGTCGGAGGCCCGCAAAAATTTATTCAATCCCTTTGAACAAGCGGACGGATCCACCACTCGTCGTTATGGCGGCACCGGATTAGGCTTGTCCATCTGCAAGAGCTTGGTCAAGCTTATGCTAGGCGAAATTGGCTTTGAAAGCGTCGACGGGACCGGTTCTACATTTTGGTTCTGGATTCCATTAGAGCTAGGCTAGCTTTGGCCGCCGTCTTCGGACTGCTCGGCTGTATTCATCCCGAACAGATGGAAGAACTCGTGTTGAGGCTCATTCTGCGGACTATGGAAGATTTCGTCAGCCCAGGTACGCATGTATTGAGCACCCTGCGGATTCCCGTGCTCTTGATACAAGTCGGATAAGGCAAGCATGACATAGGCCACCGATGGGTGATCCTGACCGAAAGTGGCCTCGTATAGCGCAAGAGCATGTTCAAGAGTAATCTCGGCCTCTTGATGCTTGTCCGTCGAGCTCACATCACGCAAAAGGCGAAAGCGTTTATCCAAATCGGCCATGCCTGGTGCTGGCGGCTTTGCCGAAAGAGTGGCCGCCTCAAAAGCGCGACGAGCTTCCTCAGCACAGTCACCAGTGCAATTCCGACCAGCGTCATTTAACATCTTCAATCTTGCCGCTATTACTACTATGGCTCGGTTTGACGGTTGAATCATCGGGTTGTTCCGCAATTAGTGGCGGCACTTCAAATTGACCGTAACTCATCCTTCATAAGCTCAACGGAAGCATAACGTGTTCTCAGATCAAGGCTGGTGGCTTTTGCCACGACGGCATCAAATGCTGGACTGACACAAGAATTGCAGTCTCGGGGGTGCGAAACGGAAATTGCCTCGGGCTCCTCTGCCGTAAGCAGAAAGAACAATGTACCACCGGCTGCATAAATGTCACTTTGCGTGGTCGGTTCTCCGCGAAATTGTTCAGGTGGCAGATATGCCTGCTTCCCCACCACGCTTGTGGCGGTCCCGGCACTCACCTGCTGTGCCACATTAAAGTCCACCAGCTTCAGCACGCCTTTACTTGAGAGAATGAGATTGTCCGGTGTCACATCACGATGCACCACCGGAGGTGCTTGTTGGTGGAGATAACTCAGAGCGGCACACAATTGCTGAGCGTAGGAAATTACCTCAGACTCAACCAGCGGACCACGTTCTTGCACCAACGACTTAAGTGACGGACCGTCGACAAATTCCAGAACTATGTATGCTCGCTGGTCGGCCACAAAAAAGTCTTTTAGCTCGACTATGTTGGGATGCTCCAACGTCTTGAGAATTCTCGCCTCATTTTCAAATGAACGCAACGCTTGCCGACGGACATTGGCGTCGACATAAACAGGCAGAATAAATTCTTTCAGCACTACCTTGGATCCGTCGTTGGCATCAGCCAGATAAGCCGTTCCCTGACCGCCCATGCCAAGGTAGCTAAGAACGGAATATTTGCCATGCAATATCGCGCCCTTATTCAAAGGCGCCATGCTGTCTCGCTTCGGCGAACCGGTAAAGGCATCCAGCCAGAGCTCTGTATAAGTCTGATCGCGATTTGATGCCAAAGCACGGAGCACGGCAGGCTCTTGCACTGCATAAGGTGCCCAGCGCTTGATGCATTCGAGCAGCTGCGTTCTATCGGTCTGGCTAATTGCCGCCAGGCGCAAGCTAAGGCGTCCACGGGTGGAAGTGATCAGCAGGCTATCGTCAGATCCCGCGCTACCACCGCGCACCAGGTCGATAGACTGAACATCACTCCACGCCACCTGCTTTCGCTTTATTGATAGCAAAGTTCGAGCCGCGAAGCGAATGCCCGAGTCACTTAGCAGCAGATGCGTAGGCTGCATGAGCGCAAATGCCGCAATCGGCAGTGCGGCGCCACCAATTACGAGAATCGCCAGGTTGAAAATAAACTTGTTGGCCTCAGACATCGCAAAATATTCCGCTGCACTTCCCGCCTGTCCGCCAAGGATCGCCGACACCGCCTGGGCAAAGACGACAATAATGAAGATCAGGCCAGTCACAAACAGTCCACCAGCTATTAATTTGTAGACCAAGTTAGACTGCGAACTTTCGGCCATTCGTTGCTTCAACCATTCCGTCTTAGACGTCATAGTTCGATAATCCAACTGAATCAGCTCATCGCTCATACTGTTGCCCCAGCAACTCCCAGTCGCTCGCGCACCAACGCCTGGAGATTCTTTCCGACCTCAGTTCGTTCCACAGCCTCGAAGGACGTCAGTTGCGCCACCAGCCGATCGAGTTCCGGCGAAGTTTGATTATTCAACAGTCTTGGATTACTGGTGGCAAGTGGCACAGGATCATGTCCGGTCAGCAAGAAGTGCAGAGTGCCACCAAAGCTATAGTAGTCGCTAAGTATCACAGCTTTTCCGCGCAACTGTTCTGCCGGCATGTAGGCTTGCTTTCCAACCATAGTCCCAGTAGCCTCGGTGACGAAGTGGTTGGCAGCACCAAAATCAATCAGCACCAATTTCCCATCAGGCATTAACATTACGTTGTCTGGGGAAAAGTCCCGGTGAACTATTGGTGGTGCCTGAAGATGCAGAAAGTCCAAAATTTGGGCCAGCTCTGATGCCCACTTTGATGCTGTACGGTTATCGACAGCACCCCGCTGGTTCACGTGCTGTCTGAGATTCTGCCCTTCAATATACTCAAGAAGAATGTAGTTGCGAGCACCTTCTGAAAAGTGGTCGAAGACTCGAGCTATGCCCGGGTGATCGATTTTTGTCAGCAAGGCCGCTTCTCTGACAAAGTGTTCCTGTGCCTTGGCGCGTTGTTTATCTCCGACAGATGCAGGTATAACGGCTTCCTTTGCCACCATGAAAGCACCAAGTTCATCTTGAACCAGATAGATGGCAGAGAACCCTCCAAAAGACAGTTGGCGCACTACTTTCAAGCTTTGCTTCAGTACCGCCCCTGGCTCCAAAGGTATGAAAGCAGTGGTTGTGAACTTGCGGGACAGTTCTTCCTCCCACATTTGGGTATAGCTGACTCCTTCAATGCCCTTCGTAGCATTCTGGACCTCATGCTGATAAGCAATCAAATGTGGCGTGCGTTCGCACTTATCTGCCCATACCTCCACCGCCAGCAGTAGCTGCTCTACTTGCTCTTGACCAATATCAGCAAAAGGCACATCAACGGCACCGAATCCCTTCAAAACCAGTCGCATTTTCTTTCGCTGGTCACACTCCACCAGGTCAGCTGCAACCACCCTATCCCAAGGCAGATATTTGGTGAAGCCAACTTTAGGCAACAAAACCAGGGGAAAGAACAGCCCTTCACGCGACACGTGAATCTGGTCGTCCTGAGCGATAGCTGTCCAGAGAGCGCCGAAGACCATCGTGAAACAGGAAACTAAGATCAGCCCGGCCGTCAGGGCCGGCGGGAAAATCGCCGGATAGGCCGCAATTGCGGCAAGCGTCAGTAGAATGCACAATGGCGCCAACATCGCCCAGACCGGCCATAACGCCCATGCCATAAGGCGTCCCTGACGCGTGACGGCATTCCTATAGGGGATACTGAGTTGAATCTCTGCCATGCGATCCCGGTCATCGTGCTGTTTGATGCTGATTCTAATGCGACCAGTCTAAGTATAGTCAATGGTTGCAAGGGACGCTGATGCAGATTGGGTGATAGCGAACAACGAACCCGCGCATCACTTGAAAAGCGAGCGTCGTTCCTGCATAACAGGTGGTAGCGGATGATTTCGAGCAAAAGCCAATAAAAAAACTCCGATTATTGCCAGCATTCGTAATCAACTCGTCAGGGTAACCACTATGAATTATCGGGCTCACCTTCTCCCCACTTTGCGACAATGGAACTCAACGGGGAATGCCCGTATCGGGTTTTTCATGGAATCACGTCCGACCGTATTGGTCGTTGAAGATAATAAGACCGAGCAAAAACTGCTCACTTTTCTATTAGAGAGATACGGTTACAGAGCCCAGATAGCTGCCGATGCCGCCAGTGCCATCGAGGCCTTCGAACGAGACAACGGCAACTTCTGTCTGATTCTGATGGACTGGCAGATGCACGACATGGACGGGCTGGAGTGCACTCAAAGAGTGCGCGAAGTTCAAAAACATTTTGGCCGTTACACGCCGATAGTAGCCGTCACCGCCAGAGCAATGCTTGACGATAGACAGAAATGCCTGGCTTCCGGCATGGATGACTATTTGAGCAAACCTTATACGCCAGCCCAGTTCGCAAACATGCTTACAACTTGGGCTTCAGTCCAAGGGGATCGCTCGTTGATCGGATAATGAGCTCGACTATGGCTGTCGCCTCGCAATCGGCATCAACTACTATGGCTTCCGATTCCAGCGGCTCCTCGAGCGTGTCAAACTGGCTTTCAACCATACTAGCCTTCATGTAATGATGCTGCCTTGACGCTAAACGGGCGGCGATGAGATCTTTGCTGGCTTTCAAGTAGACAAAGGTGACTAAGCCTCCATCGGCTCCGAGCATTTGACGGTATCTGGACTTCAACGCGGAGCAAGCCAACACGTGCAACCGGTCGTCAGCCAACCATTTTGTCACGGCAAACCGCATTGAATCCAGCCAGGGACGCCGGTCTTCGTCTGTTAGTGGAGTTCCTGCCGACATCTTCCGAATGTTCTCGACGCTGTGGAATTCATCGGCGTCGGAAAAATCGCAGCCGATTTTCGAAGCAAGCAGGTGCCCGACGGTTGTTTTGCCCGATCCAGCAACACCCATAATTACAAAAACTCTTGCTTTCACTGGACAATTATAGCTTTGGGAAACAAGTCAAATGACGGATAAAAGGGTACATTTATGTATGCCGTTTCGTTTGTCCCGGAGTTTGATGTGCGCATTCATTTCCTGATCATTTTCACCTCGTTGTCTATGTCCATCATGCCAACGTCAGCTTCGGCAGCAGAAAGTTACGACTCAGACAAGGGAAAAGCAACAAAAACTGCAGCTCTACTCGCTTCCGCCAGCCGCCAGCTCAAATGGCATCACTATGATCGGGCCAAAGAGTTATTCGAAAAGATCGTTTCAGTTGATCCAGCTTCCATTCCGGCACATACACGGCTGGCCAAGACACTTTTGGGGCTAAAGCAATACAACGAGGCCTGCGCGGAATTCACACGCGCCATTGAACTTGTGCAACGCAATGCTGCCGATCTCGGGCAGGAGCTTGATCTGCGAAGAGGTCGTGCAGAAGCCGGCCAGCTTGCCGGCAGCTATCAAAAAGCCGCTGATGACTATAGCTGGGTAATCGACCACGGTGGTGCCACAGAGTCTTTATTCGTGCATCTTGCAACTGCACAAGATGCGCTCGGTCAAACCCAACTGGCCATCACAAGCTTAGACAAGGCACTGGAACGTAATCCAGGTGATGCCGAGACCTACCTTCATCGCGCTCTGCTCTATAAACACCTGAATGACAAACAGGCAGCTTTCTCCGACTTCGCCAAGGCAATCAAAATCAATCCGGCTCTGTCATCATGGAGAGCTTCCTTCTACTTGGACCAAGGACAATCCGCAAACGCAATTGACGATTACACTCGAGCAATAGAGGTGAATAACGGCGGATGCAAAGCCACTGAGCTGTGCAATCGGGCTGCTGTGTACGCCAATCTTGACCACCATAGAAAGGCAATTTCCGATCTCAATCAAGCGATTAAGCTGCAACCGACCAACGCCGATTACTTAGCTTGCAGAGGATCCTCCTATTTCGGTGTATCCGACTTTAAGAAGGCCATTTCTGATTTCCACCAAGCGATAGAGAAGGCGCCTCAAGAAGCAGAGTACTACTACAAGCGCGCCGAAGCTCTGGCTGCAGACGGACAGAAAGAAGCCGCGATCAAAGACTACGACGAGGCGATTAAACGCAATCCAGACAAAGCCGGAATGTATCTTTTTCGCCGCGCTATTGCAGCTTCAGACATGAATCACCACCAGCAAGCCATCGAAGACTTAACCAAAGCGATCGCCTTAGATAATCAGGAACCTAACTACTGGTTCAACCGGGCGATGGAATACAAGGCAATCGATAATTTTAAAGAATCCGAAGCAAATCTTTCAAAATCAATTGAACTTCGTCCCAGTTTCGCTACAGCGTACAAATACCGCGCCATGGTTCGAGCAAAACTCGATGATCACTTCGGCGCGTTGGATGACTTGAAAAAGTCGATGCAACTTTATGACGGTGAAGGCGACAAGTATGGCCTTGCTGAAGTACAGCGCCTCATGACGCGTGTAAGCAAAACCAACTAGTTCATGTAAAATCCATAAGCGCTGCGCCAGTATACGCCTTGCAAATTATCGGGAAAGCTTCCCATGTCTTCATGACTGTCCAGGCGCATAGTTCCGCGAACTTCCAGCGGTTCCAGATCCTGAGCAAAAGCCAGAGCGTCCTCGGGCGAATCCGCCACCACTTCGTATGTGGTTATAAACCCCGGTGGTGCCTTTTCTGGATCTATTGGAAAATGCCATCTGCCTTCCACAACCAGTTTGAACCATTTCGAAGCTGCAGACTTGCGATTGATGATTTCGCGCACCAGCCATAGTGCACTAGTCTCAGATCGATGCCACTCCAACGCCTTCCAGGCATTCTCCCAGGCAGCTTCGCGATTGTACTGCCCTTTCCAATGAGCATGACCGACTTCAGCGTAGCCGCGCGCCAGATCCTGCATGTCTTCTTCAGGAAGGTCCGGCACAACAACTAGTTCCTCGATAAATCGTTTGCCGAACTGAATTGCCTCGTCAAACTTGCTTTGTGCATTCAACACCGATAACTTGAGAACACGCACTTTGTTGTTTAAGTCCGGGCCGGAAATGCGGTCGCACAACGAGCTGGCTTCATCCAACCGTCCCATGCGCTTCAGTAAAATTGCGTAGTTGTAATTAACTGAATCAGTATCAACGTTCGGGCAATTCATGGCTTTCTGATATGAGTTGAAAGCTTCCGGATACTCCTCAGCATCAGAATAGAGATTGCCGAGCAGCTCCCAAAGCGGCCAAGCGCCCGGAACTTTGCTGACACCTTCCTTAAGTACAGCAATCGCTTCTGCCGATCGTCCCTGCTGCTCGTAAGCCAGCGCGATGATTTCGAACCCGCGAGCATGGCGGTTTTCGAGGAGCTGATTACCTACGATGATTGCCTGTTCTGCATCGCCTTGCTGAATCAAGTTGTAAGCCTGTTCCAGAAGTCCGTCGATCGTCTGTCTGTCGATCATTGCACCATTATCCGTATATCGACGCACTGCGCCAGATTTGTATTATTGCGTAGACTGGGACCGGTGACAAGTCTATATAGGTTGACCTTGCAACCAGTCGTTGACTAGTGCCCGCTTTACCTTTCGAGTAGCCGTTTTAGGAAGATCCTCGTTATGCACGAAGATTTTCGAAGGGCGCTTGTATGATGCAAGATGCTGGCCAAGATTGTCTATTTCTTTCTTCAGAGCCTGCTTTACAGCGTCCGGCAGGTCTTTGTTGTCTGCGACCAAAGAATCCGCCGGTACAACAACGACACAAACCTCTTCCGTTCCTTCCTTAAAGCCGTCTTTGGACTTGCGGGCACAAACGCACAGCTCCTTGATCAAAAGGCTATTCGATAGAGTGGCTTCAACTTCCTCTGGGAAAACTTTTTTGCCGCCACCAAGAACAATCAGATTCTTGATCCTTCCGGTGATGTACAAGTAACCATCCTCGTCTAGCCTTCCGATGTCACCAGTGTGGAACCAACCTTCGCTATCGATCACTTCTTTAGTCAGATCATCGCGCTTGTAATAGCCTTTCATGATATGAGGACCACGAGAAAGGATCTCACCTTCAGCCTCTCCGTTCTTAGCGTCAATCTTGATTTCAACGCCGGGAATTGCCGGTCCAACGGAGCCAATCTTGTTTTGTTTTAAGCTGTTGCCGCTGATTACAGGGCTGGTCTCTGTCAGTCCGTAGCCCTGCAGCAGGGGAATTCCCAAGCGCTGGAAAAAGAGCCCTATCTCCACGTCCAAAGGAGCGCCACCACAAATGAACACGCGAAGCTTGCCACCTAACTGCTCATGGACAGCTGAAAACATCGCTCGCCGCTGGTCAACCGACAAGGAATCTGCCTTTTCCAAAGCAGCTTGAAACTGCGCTACAGCTTCCTCGCCTTTCTTTCTGATCTCGCGTTCAATTGCGCCTTTTAAGCTGCGGAAGAACAAAGGAACGGAAATCATGCCAGTTATCTGGCGCTCATTCATCGCCTTGATAATTTCTTGAGGGAAAAGGCTCTGGTTGAAGCAGATTGCCCCACCAACGGTGAGCAGTCCCAAGAAGCCACCGGTCAATTCCAGCAAGTGATTGAGCGGCAAAACAGAAAGGAAGCGATCGTCTGCCGAAAGCGCAACGATATCTCTTTCAAAACTCTTGACCTGGAAGATCAAATTGCCGAAAGTTGTCATTACGCCTTTCGCATTACCTGTGGTGCCGGACGTATATACAATTACGGCCACTTCGTCGAGAGCGCGCTCGCGTCCGGCGGTCATTTCCTTCGGATTCAAATCCTTAATCGACGGATGAGCATCATCTCCGTCTGGATCGACGCAATAAACCTTCTTGATGGATGTAACTTTTTTTCGCACATTATCAACGACTGCAAAATGCTTTGCGTCTACAAGCACCACATCTGGTGTGCAGTCCGAAAGAATGCTTGTCAATTCCGTTTCAGTCAATTTAATATCTAGAGGGACAATGACTGCACCGGCGCGAACCGCGCCAAAAAATGCAATTCCCCATTCCGGTTTGGACTCAGAAAGGATTGCCACGCGGTCCCCTTGCTTCAAACCTGTCTCAATTAAATAAGAACTCAGTTGAATCGCCCGTTTAGAAAGCTCGCCATAGGTCAGCTCACGCCATTTATCCCCGGCTTTGATGCACATTGCAACTTTGTCGGAAAACTTTTCTGTCCGGGAATGCATGAAGTCAAGCACGCTTTTGACGGATTCCTGTGGTGCCGCTGGCGCTTGTGACATGGTTGAACCTCATAAGGGTAGATCGCTGCTGTAAGAGGTATACCACGATCGATATACAGAATCGATTCCGGGATCAACAGTGCATCAACTGTTTGTCTCCGTGAAGCTATTTTCTTCGAACTCTTCAGCAAGGCAGTTTTGCTTTCACAAAAGCGGTGATAATGTTGTCGGACCAATCGAAGGAAGCGATATATATGGCGGATACAAAAGCGACTCCCAAAACGGATGCAAAGAAGGATATCGACGCTCCTCCAGCGTTGATTATCGAGTTCAAAACAACCAATGGCGAAGTCTGGGGCAGCATTACCGCAGCCGCAAAGGAATTCAAAACCGGTTCAGTTGGTTTCTATGCCAACGGCAAGGTGAAGAACCCTAAGAATGGTATGGCATATCAAGTTGGAACCAACATCATCTTGATTGGCAGTAAACCTTAGATATCAAACGCGCGGTTGAATCTCTTCTGCATTTGATGGCAGAGCTTGCTATAACCAGGCTCGGCGAAAAAATCTTTGTATTTTTCTAGAAGGTAAGGTCGATTATTGACTTCCTTCCAGTTCATTTCGTCCACCCACGCATGGCAAACATACGCCTTAAGCAAGGACACAAACCGCTCCGGGTCGCATGGCAACAGAGGCGAAACGGACGCATAGGCTTGGACACCTGCCTCGCGCAGCGCTTTGACCAATTGCAATCGTCGTTCAAAGCTCGGCGCGCTCGGCTCAAATTCCTCACGGATGGCTTCATCGTCCGTGGTTATGCTGACCCCTACGCGCAACTTGTCGCCAAAAGCCTTCAATAGATCCAAGTCTTGGAGGATTAAATGGCTTCGCGTGTGCATCGTAATCCGGGCAGGCTGGTAGCGCAGCAGTTCGTTTAGACATTGCCGGCTGAGTCGATATTTAAGTTCCACATATTGATAAGGGTCAGTGGCGGAGCTAAAAAATATCCGGCTGCCGAAAATTTTAAGCCTCTCCTTCTGCAGAAGCTCCCGAGCATTAATCTTGACCTCCACCCAGGAACCCCATTCAGCAGGCAGGTGCTTGGCATTCGGAAATTTCGGAACGTAGCAATAAGAGCAACGGAACGCACAGCCGGCATATGGGTTCAACGAATAGTCAAAGTGACCACTCAAAGAGCCCACCTTTTGGGGCGTGAGGATGGTTTTGGCCACGATCTCAGTGACCTTTACTTCCGCTGCTTTTAATGTCGCTTCCATACGCATGTATGGTAACATAACACCAAGGGCGATTTGTTGATCACACACACACAAACAAACCGTTCCTCCTAGTAGCCAGGGCTCTCCAGCCCTGGCATTACAGGTTTCATTCGTCCTGGTGGGTGGCGCCATGCGCCACCCACTTCTGTCCTGATGAAATTGTAGGGGAGGGGCGCCACCATATACGGTGCTCCGCCAAGCAAGATAAGCTCACGATAATTTCCATCGCGTAATGATCGTGGCTGCTGTACATCTTGCGGTGAGCGTTGTCATGCTGGAATTGGTATAATTCACGCTCATTCTGATTCGAATGCTCCCTTGGCGTAAGGGTTTGTAGCAGCGATTCGGCACTGCAGGAGCCCTGATGAACGTTGAACTGAACCGAATACTGCCGGGCTCAGCAGAAGATACCGAAGCCAAAATCAAGAAGGAAGCAGCTCGCCGACGGACTTTCGCCATCATCTCGCACCCGGATGCGGGCAAAACAACACTTACGGAAAAGTTGCTCCTGTACGGAGGAGCAATCGAAGAAGCCGGTGCGGTGAAATCACGGCGAGCGCAGCGCGCAGCGACATCTGACTGGATGGAGCTGGAAAAGCAACGCGGAATCTCGATTACATCAACCGTGCTGCAGTTCGAGTACGGCGCATTCTGCCTGAATCTGCTGGACACCCCAGGACACCAAGACTTCAGTGAAGACACGTACAGAACTTTGGCAGCAGCTGACAATGCCGTCATGATCGTGGATGCGGCAAAAGGACTTGAGCCGCAGACCCGCAAACTGTTTGCCGTCTGTCGATTGCGCAACCTCCCGTTGTTCACTTTCATAAACAAGCTCGACCGCCCAAGCAAAGAACCACTAGAGCTGCTTGACGAGATCGAAAAAGAATTCAAACTACCTACCTACGCGGTGAACTGGCCTATCGGCACAGGCACTCGCTTTCAAGGAGTAATCGACCGCCAATCGAAAATTGTTCACCTGTTCAAACGGACCGTCGGTGGTAAGACAAAATCAGATGTATCGGAAATAGCGCTCTGCGATCCACGCCTGAAAGAACTCATCCCTGTCGACATTTACAACAATCTTTTAGAAGAGCTGGAAATATTGGATACGGCCGCGCACCGGCTGGATGTTGACCTCATCAGAGCTGGCGAACTGACTCCGGTCTACTTCGGCAGCGCGATGAACAACTTTGGCGTCGAACTCTTCCTGCGATCATTTGCCGACCTCGGCATGCCTCCGACGGCATTCCCTAGTGATACAGGTCTTATTCAGCCGGTTTACCCGGAATTCACAGGCTTCGTGTTCAAGCTCCAGGCCAACATGGATCCCCGACATCGGGACAGAATCGCCTTTGTGCGTATTTGCTCGGGCATATTCTTGAAGGACATGACCGTCAAAAACAGCAGAACATCTAAGCTGATCAACCTCAACCAGCCGAAGAAACTTTTCGCAGCCGAGCGCGCATCTATAGAAGAAGCATACCCCGGCGATATTATCGGCTTGAATAACCCCGGGTCGTTCGCCATCGGCGACACTCTCTGTACAGGCAAGCCCGTGCGGTTTCCGGGCATCCCAAGTTTCACTCCAGAGTTATTTGCTTTCTTGGAAAATACTGAGCCCAGCAAGTACAAACAATTCCACAAAGGCATCTCGGCGCTACAAGAAGAAGGCGCTGTGCAAATCCTCTGGCAGACCGAACGCGAAACGCGCTCACCGATTCTCGCTGCAGTTGGACAGCTTCAGTTTGAAGTCATTCAATTCCGCTTGCAATCGGAATACAACGTCACGACCAACCTGCGCCCGTTTGACGTTAAACATGCTCTCTGGGTTAAAGGCGGCTGGCCTGTACTGAACAATGCAGTTGAAAAACACGCAGTGATGATTGCTATGGATAAGTACGAAGAACCTGTTTTGTTATTCCGCCAGAACTGGGATCTGACTCGCTTGATGGAAAAAAATCCAGGACTGGAGCTTGTTCCAGTCAGTCCGCGGACCTCAGTTGCCGGAAGTTAGCTGGCTCGTCTTCCCGATTCAAGTTCCAAATACTGCAACGGGCGGCGCACGGCGCCTCCCATACAGCGTCCGTGATAACATGCGGAAAGAATCACTAAATTAGGAATGACACCGTGAGTTTCCTAAATGTAATTGGCATGATGCCGATATTTGCAGCATTGATAGTAAGCACTATGTGGGCGACTAGTTGCATCTTGGGGCTTGTAGGTCTTGTAGGAAATTTCCAACCTAATCCTTCCCGCGAATTCAGCGGCAACGTCTCTACCGGCATTATCTTGGCGCTTATTTGCACCGCCATCACTTTGGCAATTTCATTCAGTCTCATCAAACTGGCGAGATCCGTGCATTTCACCAGGTCTCCGGCTATTGTACTAGTGGGCGTTTTACTAGGGATGCTTTGGACAGGCCTTTCATCTGTCTCAGCATGGCAACCATGGGCCCGAGCCGGCCAAGAAATCGATAAACAGTTCGCACGTCACAAGATCGAAAGTGAACGTCCTGCAAACACGGCAGCGCCCTCCAGACCATCAGCGCCATAGAAATCTTTTAAATTCTATTTCGTCGGCACTAAATCAGGAATTGCGGACCCTTCTTCAACTATGCGACAGAAGAAATTCGCCATGGCAATGTGTTCTAGTGAAGAGCACTCTGTATACGCCAGACGTGGAGAACCAACAACGATCGCCAGCGTCATCGCGCGCGAAAGCGCCACGTTCAAACGGTTCTTGCTGAAGAGAAAGGATATTCCTCTCGGAGAAGCGTTCGCGTCACTAGCTGACATGGACAGAATGACCACAGGAGCTTCCTGCCCCTGGAACTTGTCGACTGACCCTACACGGACGTCCTTGACGTAATCGCGAATCAATCGCACCTGCAAGTTATATGGTGCCACCACGAGAATGTCATCGCCGGTTAGCGGACGCAAAATCTTGCCGTCGAACCAGCTGCAGCGCTGCAATTCATTCACTATTTCGCGAACAGCTTGCGCCTCTTCTTCACTGCCTTGAGTATTGCCATCATGCTCGATGGGAACAAAAATTACTCCGGCCGATTTGCCTATACGTGGAAGTGACCCCGGCAAGGATAGTATGCGCTGCGCTGCCGATTCCGTTGACTCAAGCTTCCCTTCGTACACTGACTTCGAGATCAATGAACAGATCGCCGGGTGCATGCGGTGAGTCACACTGAGGAAGATGCCTCGATCCTCCGGTATGGTGGCTAGGTCTTGCATGTAATATTCAAGCGTTGACATACCACTTTCACCGGGGTGGAACCCTTGAATCGGTTGTTCAAGCTGCATTTGATCGCCCAAAAGCACGATGTTCTTTGCACATCGGCCAATCGCCACCAGATTAGCAACAGACATTTGCCCAGCCTCGTCCACGAACAGATAATCAAATGCCTCGGTCGCCTCCTCGATGCAAAATGCAAATGCAGTACCACCGACCAGGTTGAAGTTCTGCAAAGGAAAGACTTTCTGCTTTTCTCTGATTTGAATGGCAGGATGTAACTGCGTCGAGGTGTCTCCATCGGAGCCGATCTTCGCTCCAGCCAACGTGATTCCCAAGCTGGTAGCAACTTCGGCACACTTCACCAACAGGTGTTCTATGGATTTATGAGAGTTGGAAGTGATGCCTACCTTCAATCCGCGTTTCAGCAGTCCACTGATTAGCTCTGCCGCGTTTGTAGTCTTGCCTGAACCAGGTGGACCCTGCATGCATAACGCTGTCCGTTGCATGTTCAAAACAGTTTCCAAAAGTGCCTCTGGAAAATCAACGTCCTTGCGAAGCAGTGGTTGCCTGGCTTCCCGGCCGGCAATATTCGGAGTTCGACGAAGTAGAAAATCGCTCAGACAGTCAGGCAAGACACCGGTCAGATGCCAGGCAGAGGTGATCTCATAAATCGCATCTTGCAAGACCTTTGGTCGAATCTGGGTGTACGGAATTAGTCCAAAAGGTGCGCTGGGCTCAGCGTCGTCTGCTCGCACCTTCACGGTAACCAGCCCGCGGTCTCTGTGTATTACATCGATCTCGACTTTAGTGTCGCTGTCGTAAGACAAACAGCACGTTTCACCGGCGGCGATTTTCGTTTCTTGAGTTGGGTCGAATGCGTACTCGTAGTAGTGCCAGGTAAGCTTTTTCTTCTCAACGCGAACGGCAGTTCC
>Ga0163151_10003861_pt1 | contig 20937 bp, 19 predicted proteins | sample OliLakLV19MP5IB2_FD_145596 | JGI IMG/M metagenome (GOLD analysis project Ga0163151, IMG submission 145596) | Freshwater microbial mat bacterial communities from Lake Vanda, McMurdo Dry Valleys, Antarctica - Oligotrophic Lake LV.19.MP5.IB-2 | ecosystem: Environmental > Aquatic > Freshwater >... | reverse complement strand
ACCATATATTGGAATATCAGGTGCGATAACAGCCAGAAGAAATCCATTCTCGACAGCCAGATGATATACGGCCGCAGGTGAAGGCGCCGATGCGTCAGCTACTTCGGGACAGGAAGGACTTGCAGCTACTTTTTTAAGATCAACGCCAATGGGAACCAAATCTTTTTTATCACTATTAGGCGGGTCCACAAATTCGCAACTTGATGCCTGAAAAGCCAAAAGCGACCACGTTTCAGATTCGGCCATTTTCAACACCTCAAGATTGAGTCAATTGCACCAAAAGTGCAATTTAGGCAGTTGTATTGCGCTGTTAAGTAAAACGTTGATTACGCCAAAAAGTTCAATATCAATGAACTATTCTCTAGCTCACAATTACGCGCATCAACGTAATGTCATCATTGCGCATTAGCGGTCTACTATCGGCATCCAGCAATGTCCGCTGCACTTCGGCCAGTTGTTCAATGTCTTTCTGCTCAAGCATTCCTTTCAGGAATAACACGGCGTCGCTGTGCTCTTCCTGGCGCTGGTAGGCCCAACGAGCGATGGCATCACTCATCAGATAGAACACGTCGCCTGGCTGCCAACTCCCGGAAATTTTCACAAGGGCTTCTTCGAGTTCAGCTTCCTCGCCATCCGAGGTGCTGGACAAAAGCACCGGACTACTATTGAACTGCTCAGATTCGGTCAACGGAAATTTCTCTATTAAATTGCCATCCCGAACTAGCATCAAGCAGCAGTCACCAATTGCTTCGGCCTCCCAACTGCCACCATTATCCGAGGACTGGAGCGTAAGACCAAGAAGGGCAGCATAGGCACCGCTTTCAGCTTTCTGCTCCGCGTACCACTCGAGTTGCTTATTTGCAAGGCTCTGAAGCCACTGCTTTTTCAAATCATTCCGGTCTGCCCCCGAAATGAATCCATCAACGAGCAGCTTGGCCCAAAGGGCCGAAAAGGAGGTTTCTGTAGCACCATCGGCAACGGCGCAGCGAAATTTGTCAGTATCTTTGTCGACTGACTCAGAAGGTGCCGCAGCATCTTCATATTCATCATTGGTATTGCCTTTTTTTGGCAACCACAAAGTGTTACAGGAAACCCGCATGCCGATCTCCTAGCGCAGGTTGCTCGGTCTTGTACCGATATCAAGGAACCGAATCACAGAAACAAGATCCGCGTTAAACACAAAACCACGAGTGTTGTAAGACACTTGAACGCCTTCCTGTGCCACCATTCTTCGCATGTATTCAGGTAGCGGACTGGACATATTGAACAACATTTTTGCGTGAGAATCTGGCAGACCTGCTTCTCCATCGGGAAATTCGATCGCTCTGTGGGCGGACGAGGAAATGTGCAGATTGAACAGCAGCACGCCCCCGTCAGAACTAGTCAGATTCATAAGGTCATAGGCCGCTTCCTGAGGATCTCCGTCGGTTGACTCTCCGTCCGAGATGTTAATTACAATTGGAGGAAAACAATTCGGGTGCTTGCTCAACCAATCGACCACAACGGAAGTTGCGCGGTTCATCGCCGCGCACATTGGCGTGCCGCCTTCTGCGATAGGATCGAACCAAATCGGAAACTTAACTGTTTGATCTAGCAATCCGCCGGCACCGTCATCGACTTTCTTAGTGCGCTGCTCGACTCGAGCAGGATTATTACCGATATCGGAAATTGGCACGAGCTCTCGTCCGCTAAGTGCCCCGTTGAACGCCGGCTGCACTCCCTTGCCACCATAACCAATTACGCCTACATGATAGTAATCTCTGATGCCCTCGGATTTGGCACACTTGATCACCAAATTCTGCAGTAATCTATTAATCGCATCGGCGAGCCCAGTCGCTTTAGTTTTCTTAGTTTCGCTTCCAAACGGATCTTGCATCGACCCTGATTGATCGATGATAAAGAGAAAGCAAGAAGGGTTGGCTCTGCTAATTTCGGCTACGTATGGCATTATGACTCTTTTCTGATTACTTGCTTGGCTAGAGCTGCTGTGTCATCAATGATAATACCCGACTGGATCTTCTACAACTAAAGGGTCCTTGTCTGGAGAAGCCGGGTACATTTCAAGATAGGGCATTAACGAGCGCATTGCATGAGCTGGCCAACTCCACAGGACTACAACGAAGCAATCCAAAACCCGCACTTAAATTTTGCGGACGAAGAATTGCGACTGGGCGTGGCGGAAGTCAATGCATTGGGACTGCCACAGGCAAGCACAGGCGCGTTTGCAAGTGCTTACCGCATCAAATGTCCAGAGCGCGACGTGGCTGTGCGCTGCTTCCTTCAATCCGTTTCCGACCAACAGGACCGTTATAAAGCGCTGGCTGCGACCATGCGTGGCATTGAGACTCCGCTATTTGTGGAGTTTGAGTATCTTGAAAAGGGAATTCGAGTCTCCGGTACTTGGCACCCAATCGTCAAGATGACTTGGGTCGACGGTCAAACACTGGATGCATTCATTCGTCAAAACAAAGACGACAAGGAAAAACTGCTGTCCATCGCTGAATCTTTTAAGTTGGCTTGTGGTCACTTGCAGCAGATGGGCATTGCCCATGGAGATCTACAGCACGGAAACATCATGGTGCAGGATGATTCACTCAGGTTGATCGATTACGATGGAATGTTCGTGTCGTCATTGACCGGGTTCGCAAGCAATGAATTGGGTCATCCTAACTTTCAGCATCCCGGCCGCAGCAACTCGCTGTTTGATGCTTCAATGGATAACTTTTCCAGCTGGGTCATTTATCAGTCGTTGGTGGCCATTGCTTACGAACCAAGTCTGATTGAGAAATTGCGCGGTTGCGAAGAGTGCCTCCTTTGTCGACACATCGACTTTGCACACCCTGCTCGTTCAGCAGCCTTTCATATTTTGGAGGCAAGCGAATCCGATTCGGTACGTGAGTGCGGTCGCAAACTTCGCAGCCTCTGCCAGTTGTCACCAGATGCGATACCATCGCTTACTGCCGGTGCAGAACTTTCAGAACCAGAACCGCTGGACGCGAACGTCAACTATAGCGATCTCTTATCGCTGGTCGCGTGCTATGAGCGATTCGAAGCCGATCACGGCGGTGACCTCGATAGCTCGGTAGAGCTTAATTTGACCGCCAGTGGATTTCCCACAATTCGTCAATACACCCATGCGCTCAGTTCGCCTAAAGATTGCTTCGCGGACCAAGAGTTGCAGGCGTCTCTACCGATCAGACGGGGACAAAACATTTGGCGTCAGCTGGGCAAAGAATCTATCGTATTTGGGGTTCGATCAAAAAGAGACGAATATGCAGTCAAGTGCTTTCTCGGTGACGACCAGACACGCGCAGAAAGATACCAACAGTTCGCTGAATATTACAAAAATAAGATGCCCTGGAGATTGAAGAAGCATTTTCTCCGATTTGAGTATCAGCCTCAGGGCATCAAGGTCGCACACAAGTGGTATCCCATCGTCAAAATGGAATGGATGGCAGCCTATCGGCTGGACGACTACATTGCCTCAACTCCTCACAGTAAACACCTTGCTTATGCACTGCTTGGGCAGTGGCGAGAAATGATGCACGAACTTACTAAAGCGGGCATTTCGCATGGCAACCTGGAACCGGGAAACATCTTCATTCACGAAGGACGCCTGCGTCTTGTCGACTATGACACTGCATACGCCCCTGGCATGACAGATACGCACTACGAGCCGTTGAGCTTTCCCAATGTCGATATGGTCCATCCGCGAACGTCAAGAAAAATTGGCCCAAAGTCCGATCATTTCTCTTCTTGGATCGTGGACACTGCTTTGGTGGCCTGGTGCACAGATCCGGCACTCTTCAAGATCCAGGAGAATAGACGCGGACGCCTGCTGTTTCGCTCAACAGACCTTACTCAGCCAGCCGACTCGAAGATGTTCGCGTTACTCTTTCATAATAACAACGAAGAACTTCACAACAGAGCACAGTTGCTCTATCGATTTCTTTATATGGAACCGGATGCGATACCACCTCTGCAGGCCCAAGCTATGCCATTGTTGCCCGCCGAAGTAATTCACGAACACCGCTTGCGTAAGTTACAAGTTGGCGGTAGAACTGCAGCGATGGTGCTTAGTGTTGTCTCCATCATGGTACTAGCGACATTGCCCTATGGAAGCATAATGGCTTTAGTGCCCATAATTGCACTCATATTGACGATACAAAGTATACTTGCGGAGCGGCGCAAGAACTCCGAGGGCAAAGAATGACGTGGCCCACTCCGCAAGACTTTAACGAAGCGGTACAGAATCCGCAGACAAACTTCAAGGACTACGAACTGAAGAACGGCACGTTGTCCGAAACTCGGTTAGGTTTGCCATTTGTCGCAAGCGGAGCCTTTGCCAGCGTATACAGGACGATGTGCGGCGATCGGCAGTTCGCTATTCGCTGCTTTTTGAAAGAGATTCCCGATCAACGTATTCGCTACGAGCGCATCAGCCAGTACGTAATGAATGACACTTTGCCATATACGGTGGAGTTCAATTATCTAAAAGATGGGATTTTCCTTCGCGGCAACTGGTATCCCATTTTGAAAATGGATTGGGTGCAAGGCAACACCTTAGATACTTACGTCAAAAATAATTTATCACAGCCTGCCAAACTTGCCTTAATCGGTGAGAAATTTAAAACCATGATGTTTGACCTGCAAGCAGCTGGTATCGCGCACGGTGATCTACAACACGGCAACATTATGGTTACTCCTGAAGATGAACTCCGTTTGGTCGACTACGACGGTATGTTCGTCCCAGAGCTGAAGGGCTTTCAAAGTAACGAAATAGGGCATCGCAACTATCAACATCCTAGTAGAAATTCTTCCAATTTTGATGCTCATGTCGATAACTTTTCAGCCTGGTCTATCTACGTTTCGCTTTCGATTCTAAGCACTGATCCTTCATTAGCAAATAAACTCGGAGGCTGCGATGAGAGCCTTTTGTTTAGGCAACTGGACTATCGTCATCCGCTCAGTTCCCCTGCCTTCGCATTGCTCGAAGCGCACGATGATCAAACTATTCGCAATGAAGCGCAGCGGCTCAGAAGCCTGCTTTCATTGCCGGTAGAATCCGTTCCCTATCTTACTGATTCGCTGGAGGTCCCAGAAACCTTACCGCAATTGCAACCCACCACGTCATTCTTTCCGTCAGGCGGAGTTGATATCTCACAGTCAGCATGGTCGACGCCAGACAGCGGTTCCGGAGACCAAGAAACCGGTCATTTTTGGCCGTCAGTGACTGAATATGTAAAGGCCGTTTCGAACCCTAGCCGGAATTTCATAGATCCGCGTATGCAGCAATATGTCCTTGTGCGTGAAAAGAACCGATCGATTCATGCCGAAGGAACAGATCATGGTGCCCTGTTCCGTTTTCATACTTCTTCCGGCGATGACGCTATCGTCAAGGTTTTCCTCAAGGGTGACGTGCTGATCCAGCAACGCTATGAGCTCCTCCGCTCATTCATCCATTTGAATGGGGACAATCTTGGGCTCTTACAAAGGCACTTTGCAGATTTCACATTCATTCCTGAGGGCTTAAGAGTAGATCAGAAGTATTATTCGGTTGTGAGGATGGAAAACTTCAACCTGCGTACACTGTTTCAGGCGGTGGAACAACATCGCGCAAACCCACATAAGATGAAACTGCTAATACAACACCTGTACGAGCTAATGGCTGTTTTGGAAAGGACTGGTATTGTCCACGGTGACATAGAGCCTGGAAACATCTTGGTCGACACCAACCGCTTCGTTTTAATAGACTACGATCTGACAACCACGCCACTATCTAGGCCACTTGCCTCTCCTCTGCTCGGCAATCGCCACATGCAGCATCCCAAAACAAAGCGAGGCGGTCCAGAACTCAACGATCGTTTTTCCGCATGGATTCTATTCTACTCGCTTAAAATAATCATGCTTTATCCTACATTATGGAACATCTACGGAGCAAAGCCGGGACGCCTGCTGTTCCACGCTGACGATCTAAAGCATCCGAAAAGCTCGCAGCTATTTTCAATGCTGCGCTCACACTTCAATGATGAGGTACGCCAAAGTGCAGCGGCCGTGGAACAGCTTTGTCGGACGCCACCAAATGAAATACCACCACTTAAGCAGTCCTTCACGGGTCAGCTCATCGAGACCTTAGGCATGACGGCAACTGTTAAAAGCGGCAAGAACACAGCGATCAAAGCATCTGGAGCAGACATAGCGATAGAGGAGATTAGTAATTTCGGACTTATCCTGGTGTTTGGAGTTCGAGGGGCAGCTCTGGTTGGACAATGGGGAGTGGCTATGATTTTGCTGTTGTTCGTTGTTATTGCTGCGGTAAGCAGTTACACCAACCGGAAAAATTCCAGGCCCTAGCAAGACTACTCCTGCACGTATGTCAGCATCATCGCGTGAGTGCCAAGCTGGCCTCCGGCAGATACTTTCTCCTTAATTTCCCGGAACCGCTCCTGCGCAAGTGTTGTGCCAGGAGTAGCATCGTTTTCTGTCCCAACTGCTTCGCGCACCAAACGCAAATCCTTCAGCATGTGATCGATCATGAAACCCGGTCCAAACTCTTTGCGCAATATGCGCGGTCCCAGGTTTGAAAGCGCCCAAGAGCCAGCGGCACCTGTCCCACACACATCCACGATCAAATTTTCATCAATACCCATATCTTGGGCAATACGGAATGCCTCACAGACAGCCACCATGTTAACTGCGCACAGCACCTGATTACACAGCTTAACTGCCTGGCCCGCACCGGGACCGCCACAATGACGAATATTCTTCCCGATGCTTTCGAAGATTGGCAGGCAGCGTTGGAAAACACCAATTTCTCCGCCCACCATAATTGTCAAAGTGCCGTTTCGAGCGCCGATGTCACCACCGGACACGGGCGCATCAAGAAAGTCGATGGACAATTCCTTGAGCCGTGAATGCACGTCTTTTGCGCACTGTGGCCCTGTAGTACTCATGTCGACAACGACAGTACCCGTTTTCAGATGCGCCGCTATCCCGTGAGCCCCGAACAGCACCTGCTCGAGATCCTCAACGTCACTGAGACAAAGGAAAATAAAGTCGGCGCCGAAAACGGCTTCCAACTTATCGGCAAATATCTGAGCTGCGCCTTCTGCCGCCACCTGTACGCTGGGACGCGCAGCGGTGCGATTCCACCCACGGACTGTAATGCCCGCGCGCGCCATGTTCGCAGCCATGGAACCGCCCATGATGCCCAGACCAAGATAAGCTACTGTGTCCAACCGGTTCCGCTCTAACCGCCATGAAAGTCGGAAGAAGTATACATCGTGTCATCTTCCACAAGATTAGCAATGTATATTGGAACTAGGTCCTTCCGGTCCTTATTGCCGCAACTTGGGCATTCGAGGCTATTCTTCTCTGGTGCGAATTCAAATATTGTTTCGCACCAGATGCATTCGTACTCGCCAGGTTCCGGCGGCTTCTGGCTTGGTGGCATTTTAGCTTTCACATGAACGTCCTCGGTAATCGAGATGATGGACGGTAGTGACGCTCTTAACGACAGACGAGTTCCGCTGGAATCCAGCATTAATTAGGTCCCATGACTGTAGGTTGTGAAGCATCTGCAATGGTCGCGCCGGGGCTTTTGTGATAATTTGAAGAAACTGATCGTGACGTCCATGCCAAGCCTCATCCGTAAAAATCTCCCTGTCATCGCATGCGCCGTGTCACAGGCTCTGGCCCTGTCCCCGGCTTCCGCGGCTTTACCCCCTGATGCAGTCGATGCAACCCGGGCAACTGCCTATGCCTCACCGGGATTAGCTATTGGCAAAATCTTGCAAGGCCAAGCATCGGTTACCCACGACACATGGATCCGTTACTACCAGGCAGGCACGCAAGCGCTCGATAAGCGCCTCTATGCACTGGCCGAGCAACGGCTTTCGGCAGCACTTGCCGAACTCAGGCGTCGTAACGTTTCTGATATACGCATAGTGCAGACAAAAGAAAGCTTAGGGCGCGCCCTTCTTGGGCTCGAGGAGTATGAAGATGCGGAGCGCATTCTCACTGATGCGGTGATGCGTGCCTCCAAGCTCGGGGCATCTGGAGACGGCGCCAGAGCGCGCGCAAGTGAAGCTCTGGCGGAGACATTATTTGCACGAGGAAAATTCACGAAAGCTGAACCGATGGCAAAACAGGCCATCGACGATGCAGAGCGAGCCGGCGTGAATGAACCCAGATTCCGCGGTAAAGCTTACATGACGCTCGCGGACAATTTAGCTGCTAAAGGTTTTGACAACGACGCCGGCGAGTTATACAAGAAGAGCATCGCCCTGTTGGAAAAAGAAACGACATCCGACGAGCACGACCTGGGGGAGGCACTCTATCGCTACGGTCTCCTGTTACGAGCCCAAGACAATCAAGCAGAGGCGACAACTGCCTTCAACCGGGCGTTTGCGATACAAGATAAGCTGTCCCACCACAACAAGGCTCTAATCAACGCACCGCGCCTGAATGTTCTTTGGCAAGAAGGCAATCCACGAGCTCGCGTCGTTCCCGACCAGGACTACCCGCTGAAGTACGTTTATGTGAACGGATTGCGCGTTGCAGCGACATTGGTGCGTAGTGAAAACGTCATCGCAGTTCTGATTTCCTTGTCTAACTGCAGCCGCAATCGAAAGGAACTAGCCCTGGGCAAAGTTTCGCTGTTACAGCAATCTCCGAAGAACAAATCCTTCCGTTATGTTGCGCCTGTAGAAATCGATGTTGTGCTGGAAGCACAACATGTCACTGAACTGACCTGGCGTCGCAGATGGTTGAACCATATTGAGAAAACCCGGCGGATTCCTGGTTACCTCAAAGACGGATTACTCGACGTTGACAATTTTCTGGGCAACAACACATTTGGGCTCTATGGTAGCTGGCAAAGCGTTGCTCGCAATGAAACGCCTATCGTCACACGCGAACAATTTCTGTACAGTCCGTATCGTGACCCCGACCCGAATGACTCCGCGGATTTCTTGTCTCAAACTCCGCTTGGCACTCGCCCTACGTACCTCGACGTAGGCGACTCCAAGACTGGTTTGCTGTACTTTGGTCAGGAACGATTCGACAAAGCGGTGTTGAAGATCGTTATTGGCAACAACGTCGTTGAAATCCCGTTTGACTCAGCAGGTCCTCGATAAAAAATGACAGAATCGAAGTGCGAGCACCAATCGCCGGAAGCGCTGCTAGGAGCATCAATCGTCTCAGCCTCCAGCAGTCTTCACATGTTCTCGTGTGAATTCAACAACGGCAAAGGCCTTTTGGTTGAAGCGATCGACGACGACGGAGAGCCGGGTGTTCGTGTCACCGTGGTCGACTCAGAACAGTTACCACACGAACAGGATGCCGTTTGCCACGTTGATTGGAAATGGATTTATGGTAGCCAGATTGCGCACCTGGCCAGCACAAGTGGTGCGCTTAAGCTCAAACTGAGCGAAGCGGGTCCACTAACGATTTCTGCACAGACATGGCAAGGAAAGCCTTTTCTTGCCTTTCAGCCCTATAAATCCGCTTAAGAGTCATAGCCAACAGTTAACGCGATCTATGCTGATCAACATCTGCGAAACGACATGGCGGCCAATTGGAGCCAGCCCAAAAGTTGATGAAAGGGCTAGTTGCTAGCTAGGGACACGACTATGGTGATTTGATTTCAGTGCATTTATAGCACGCAGTCCCGCCAAGGCCTTTGCGCGAATAGATTGGTCCGTTGCCCATTCACTAAGGGTCGTCAATTCTTCTCGGGCAAGGTTAGTCTGGCCTTCATACTGATACGACATCGCCAGATAAAGTCGACAAGTCCACAGCTGTGGTTCACGTGTGACTAGTTCGTGCAGGTGACTGATAGCTGTTGTATAGTCGCCAGACTGATAGGCTCTGATGCCAAAACTTGCCAATTCATCGTTTTTCATGCGGGTGTCCGGAGGCAGAGGTACTCAATCCTATGCTCAATCAGGCAAGGTAAACAAGTCGATTGGAAATAGGATGTCGTTTACAACCGCTCCAGAGATTTTAGCGTTCTGAACAAACCGCGGTACCCGTCAACCCGTTCTTGATTGACTTTCACAATACCCGGTTCTTCAAATTTCACTTCATACGATGGCGCCTTATCGGAAACAATTCTGCTTGCAACCGCTGATGGCAGTTTCGACGCGGCGTTCAGTCCCGTTTTCATAATCATCGAATCGCCGGTACACTCCGCTAGCCACTGGGCGATAGGAGGACTTTCCGATGGCACTGGGGCGCCGATGGAAGAGATTGACGCTGCCGCCGCAAACAGGACTAGTATGCAAGCCTTGACTGCGCCCAAGCATGCCCCGGCCATGCGATTGAACTTGCCGATCTGAACCTGCCGTTTTAGGGGAAAGACAGAAGCGATGCAAAATTCAATTAGAGCGTCCAACAATATCCAAATGACGGCGTATCCGATGAAAAAGCTCAACTCACCTGGCAGGCGACTCTGGTCTAAAATCCACGCTGAGAAATTCACGTATAAAAATTGGGTTATCGCTGTTGCAAGGACAACGCCAAATGGCGTGGGCCAAGCTTTGGTGATCCCAACATTCCATCCCGCCACAGCGAGACTGATACCGAGATAAATGATTGCAATATCCCAGACCATTTACTTGTTTACCGACAACGCCCGTATGTTTGTTATACCGCTGCCGACGCGCACTAATCGCATGACGAGAGGAATTAAGCCGAGCGTTAAGTCCGCGCTAAATGGGCAGTTTTGTCGTGAGTATGGCGTTGGATATCCGGTTCCAGGCCCGGAGATCGACAAACAATCATGAAATTTTCAGCAGTCGCATTGCCGACCTGTATTCTGGAGTCTCCGCATCACAAATTTGCAAATCACCCTATCAGGTGATGCACATCACTCTCCTGAGTTACATACGCAAGATCAAGTGCCCGTCCGCAGCTTGCGGCTCGAGATCGGCGCCCGGAGATTGCTGCAGGCAGCTCCTGCACACCACACAGACATCGTCATAAACCTGAATCAAAAGTGTGCAACTTCAGGAATTGAACCTGGTATCGCATGCGGTGGCGCACATTATCTTCAACAATTAAATGATCGCGGGGCGAACTGCCGGGGCTACGCGCCCCTAGCTATGCTCAAGACACTTTAGTGAATGAATAAAGACAAACAGAGAGCGATTCCGATGATTGAAGTAAATATGACAACTGCCGGCGCTGCCTGAATATCAACGAGAGTCTCACGCATTTTATGCATATGCTGATTGTAAGCACGGCGACTGGTGCGGCGCACCCAAAGGTATTTTCTAACCGGGCGTTCAGTGACAGTTGCGTTCTTGGCCGTTCGCAAGGTTACTCGCCAACTGGAAGCTAAGCTTTCATCGGACATAGAATAGTCTGTTTCCATTGAAATTAGCTCGCTGTATACCAGGGATAGACCAAGGAGATCCAGTTACGTAACCAGATTGCGCGGCAGTGGCAGAAAGATCCGGACCGGAACATTATCGACGACGGCCTTGCGTTACTTGAAGACATCGCACGGTCGTTCTCAGAACAACATGCAATGCTTCCTCTAAATTCTATAGAGCAATGGAGTAGTGTCAAAAGAAAAGAATATAACAGTACGGCAACAAAGAGTTGAATATCGCTAGAACTGACTTAGTATCACTATTTCCACAGGTGATACCAGTCTAATGGCAGAAGCAGGATTTGTTTTAAATTCTGAATAATTGATGACTGCGCTCTAATAAATGCCCCTCAGCACCATACAAATGACTAAACAGATTCACCGGCAGCGTGCCCCGAAGCCCACGCCCATTGGAAGTTATAGCCTCCAAGCTGACCAGTCACGTCCACTACCTCACCAATGAAGTATAGTCCCGACACTTTCTTTGACTCCATCGTCTTTGATGACAATTCCGACGTGTCTACACCGCCTCGAGTAACCTCGGCCTTTTGATAGCCGAATGTCTCTCTGGGTACGAGTTTCCAGCTATTTATGTGCTTAGCCAGGTCAACAATAATCCGATCCGGAAGCTCCGCGACCCGCCCAGGCTTGGCGTAAAGTTGAGAAAATCGCTCAGCCAAGCGCTTTGGCAAGACATCGGCCATGAGATTCTTCATCTCGACTTTAGCACCGGCCTTCTTCTTTTGAAGTAACCATTCTTCCAAATCCTTCTCTGGACAGAGATTTAGAAGAAGTTCTTGACCATCTTTCCAATAAAGTGAAGCCTGGAGAATCGCCGGTCCGCTCAATCCCGTGTGAGTAAATAAAATGTTTTCTCTAAAGTTTGGTCCGGAAGAACTTACTTCACTGTCGACTGAGACGCCGGCCAATTCAGCGAAATCATCCATTTGTTGCGGACTGAAATTGAATCCGACCAGCGCAGGAAACGGACTCACGATCTTAAGTCCGAATTGCTTCGCGATGTCGTAACCAAATCCGGTGGCACCAATTTTAGGAATCGATAGTCCGCCGGTCGCGACAACAATGGCGTCACTGCGAAATTCGCCAAGATTCGTTTGCACTATGAAGCGCTCTTCTTTTCGAATGGATCGAATATCGCAAGACAGTCGAAATTTAGCACCGGCATCTCGGCATTCAGAAACCAATAAGTCGACTATTGATCCGGCACTACCGTCACAGAATAGCTGCCCAAGCTTCTTCTCGTGGTACGAGATTCGGTGCTTGCGGACCAGTTTGATGAAGTCTTCTGGGGTGAATCGAGACAGCGCCGATTTTGCAAAATGCGGATTCTGCGACACAAAGTTAGCTGGACCAGCGTGGATGTTGGTGAAGTTACATCGCCCACCACCAGAAATGAGGATCTTCCGCCCAATCTTTGCGCTATGGTCGAGAAGACACACCGCGCGACCACGCTCCGCTGCGCGGAGGGCGCACATCATTCCTGCACCTCCGGCTCCTAAAATAATTACATCAAAATCTTCCATCAATCACGGCGAAACAGCTGAGTCATCTTAGCAGTCCAGCCGAGACTATTTACTAACGCTCAGGACAATGTCTTCAGAATCTTGAGCGTTTCCTCAACGTGCTTCTGAGCATCCATCTGAGAGTTAAATGCATGGCGCACAACGCCTTGCTTGTCGATCAGAAAGGTCACTCGTCCAGGAATAATCTTCGCCGTCGCCGGTACGCCGTATAACTTTCGTACTTTTCCGCCGACATCGCTCAGCAGTTTGTAAGGCAGGTGTAGTTTGGATGCAAAACTTTGATGGGAAGCTGCTGAGTCGGAGCTGATTCCCACAACTTCGGCGCCCGATGTCTTGAACACTTCGTAGTTGTCGCGAAATGAACAAGCTTCCGCCGTGCATATGGCTGTGTTGTTCTTGGGATAGAAGAAGAGAACAACGTTACTTTTACCTAGATAGTCTGAGAGCTTGAAGTCACCCCCGATGGTGGCAGGCAGCGTGAAATCCGGCGCTTTTTCAGCAATTTCAATCATTTTTCGTTGTCCAAAGGCAGCAGTGTTGGAATACAAACAGGCGGCGACAATCAGTATCCACGCAAGAAACTTCCATTTTTTCATCGAATGCCCGTCAGTAACCCTAACCATGTAGCCGTCAAATCTAGGTTTAGCGACGATCTTAGCAACATATGGAACAGATTTCGGACTAATTAACCGTTCACTGCAGAGGTGCCGCACTTTGCAACTGAATTGTTCATCAATTGTTCATCATTTGCGTTAACGCGTCTGCTCTATTAAGGAATGGCTAATCGCTTGGGGACGACGTGATTTATCTGCTACACACTAGTAATAGAGCCACTGTGATCTCAGCAGTTCGATCCGGAGGGAAACCCGTGCAAGCTGTGAACCAAAATAATCTTGATGGGGAGCAAAATCCTGAATCCGCCACAAATAGCACGGAGCGGTTGAAGCAAGCATCCGATCGCCAGACACCTGCGGAAGTTTTGGCTCTTCTTTCCGAGGACAATGACGACCAGGTGCGGCTGCTTGTTGCAAAGAATCCAGCAACACCGCATCACGTCGCGGCAAAGCTGGCTCGGGATAATTCTTTAGTGGTCAGGCGCGGATTGGCAACGGACAGAAGTTGTCCGGTAGAGATTCTCAGCGTATTGGCTGAAGATACTGATGCGACCGTCCGTGAAGTGGCGAAGCGAACTCGACGCAGCTTGCTAGCTACGTATCAACATATCTTCAATGTAGCGCTTACATAGACGCTTCAGAATAAGCATTTGCTAGCTGTTTAAGCCGCTCCACCAACGTGGAAGTGGCAGCACTTTTGCCGACCAATTGCACTGTTACCGGCGCTGATACCGATAGATTCCACTTGATTCCATCAGATGACACGGCTCTGGCTATTCCGGCGCCGAGAATCTTTCCGGATGCGTCTGCCCCGACCTTATAGAAAGACATCGAGAAGACGCCTTCCCTGTAGACAATACTGGGTTGCCCCAAACAACCTTCGGTGACATCGGCGGAGTCAGGGAAAGTTTGAGTCGCTGTTAGGACCATTCCTTCAACGGAGCAAGGCGACTCTGCAGCCGAGATTCGTTGAAATTTGCGTCCGTCCGCTGAGTATGCAAGACCTATGCTGGTCGCGGCCATACCGTTAGGTCGCACCGTTGTTTGATTAGAGCCTGCATACCAAAGCAAAAACTTTCGCTCCTTAGCTCCGGCTGGATTTGCAACAATCACTGGCGCACCCATGGTGGTGGCATCCCACTTATTAGAATCCAGTGCGGGTTCAAAGCAGACAGCATCTTGGCTTTGCCAGGCGTTCCCGTCCGCGCTGGTTGCAAGATGAAGAACTTCTTTGACCGAGCCGTTGACGCGGCTCGTTTCGACAAACCATCGCTTCCAAATCTTCTCTTCAGCATCAAATACGGTGCTAGTTTCGGAAATGGTGCCCACGTCCGGCAATTGCGATAATCCAGCTCTTGCCACTAGAGGCGGGGTGCCTAAAATCGACGAGACGATCTTCAAACTCTCAGCGGCCAATAGCGGCTGCTGCGTGAAGATGGTCAGACAAAGTGATGCCAATAGCGCTTGACGGCTCGCAGGTGACCTAAACACAGGGGCTCAGTTCTAGTAAAAGGCAAATAATCAGCTAAAATTCATAAAGGCAATATTGCCAGCGAAACCAGCTACTGTCAATACAATCCGTCTGATAATTCGCAGTCCGGTCTCAACACGCAATTCGGAGTACGACATGGATGACGCCGCCATAATTGCAATAGGAGTGGTGGCATTAATGGTTGCTGCTGCGGGCATCTGGACCTACATGCGCGGTCCCAATAGCCCTATGAGCTCAGGGTGGCGACGACGATTGAACGAACTTGAGGTGACTTCAAGAATGGGCTCACCAGAGGAAATCATTGCCGCATTGCAAGAGTCGGCAAAGTTGCATGTTCGATTAGGAAAACGGTCGGAAGCAGAAGTGCTATTGAGACGAGCGATGTTGATTGCCACGCAAAACTATGGTCACTCCTATCCCGGTCTGGCACCAATCATGGATGACTATGCACTGGTGATGGAGTCCATGCACAGGAAGAAAGAAGCTCAGAAGATGCGTGCCGATGCTCAGAAATTACGGGAAAAGCACACTGGGCAAAACGGCTGAGCTGTAGAGGCGGGCGCCATGCGCCACCCCTACATTTTAGTGAAAGTTTCTGGCATGTAGGTGCAACGACTTCTCATTCGAGATCGGTGGCAGTGCCTTTATCTTTTCTGCAATGAGATTGATTACGCCTTCATCTGATTGAAGCTTCCCATAAATCGCCAGAAAATGATTGTTCAAGAGTACATGTTTGTACTGATCAAAAAGCGGCGGACGCACAATTACATTGCCCATCCCAGTTTCATCCTCTAAGGTAAGGAACACAAATCCCTTTGCAGTTTGTGGTCTTTGCCGGCAGATTACTCCGCCGGCAACTGTGAGGTATGTGCCATCCGCTTCGCATGACAAATCTCCGCAAGTGCGGATTCCCCTTTCCTGCAACCATTCCCGGTAATAAGTCATTGGATGCTGCCCGGAAGACAATCCTAAGGTACGGTAGTCGGCCACCGTCCGTTCAAGATTGGTCATTTCCGGAATCGGCTCTGGTGCTTCGGCAACAGCGCTAGCTCCGGTCATTTGTTTAAGCAACTTCACTAATGGCGGATCTTCCTTGCCTTGGGCGATTCTCAAAACTTCCCATAAAGCTCTGCGACGACCAGGACAAAAGGTTTCAAATGCACCGGCGGAAGCCAACTTTTCTAAATCCTTTTGGCGTAGTCCGCTACGCTTGCAAACATCCTCTAAGGAACTGAACGGTCCTTCTTTGTGCGCCCGTTCAAGAGATTGGTGCGCTCGCGTGCCGAGCCCACGAATATAGCGCAAGCCAAGACGCAGCGCAGGAGGCTTGCCTTCAATATCTTCCAAAGTACAATCCCAAACACTTTCGGCAAGATCAACACGACGAATTTCTACATCATGCCGCATTGCATCGCGCACCAAAGTTGCTGGGCTATAAAAGCCCATTGGCTGTGCATTTAAAATCGCACAATAAAATTCTGAGGCAAAGTAGCATTTCATATATGCCGACGCATAAACCAACAGAGCGAAGGAGGCTGAATGACTTTCAGGGAATCCATAGTTAGCAAAGGATTTTAGCTGGAAAGTAATTACTTCAATTGCTTCGTCCGATAAGCCGTTCTTTCGCATTCCGTCGGCAAGATCTACACACAAGGCACTCATCTTTTCCACTGAACGTTTATGGCTCATTACTCGTCGAAGATTGTCTGCCTGGGAGGCAGTAAAGCCTGCAGCTACAACTGCTAGCTTCATTCCCTGCTCTTGAAATAGTGGCACACCTAAAGTTCGCTTGAGGATCGGCTCGATACTCGGATGCAAATACGTTACCTCTTCCAACCCTCGTCGCCGGCGAAGATATGGATGGATGATATTGCCTTGAATCGGTCCCGGACGAACCAGTGCAATTGAAATTACGATGTCGTAAAAGCACGTCGGGCGCAATTTCGGCAAAATGCTCATTTGCGCCCGTGACTCTACCTGGAAGATACCAATTGTGTCTGCCTTGGTGAGCATGTCATAGATTGCCGGATCGTTCATATCCAATTTCGCCAGATCGATCTTTTGTCCTCGATGTTTCTCAATTAGCTTCAGCCCTTCTTGAATCAGCGTCAGCATGCCTAATCCAAGCAAGTCAACTTTGATCAATCCAGCCAAATCAAGATCATCTTTGTCCCATTGTATGACTGTACGATCTTCCATAGAAGCCGGCTCGATTGGCACCACTTGTCCCAAAGGCTCTCCGGACAGCACAAATCCGCCTACGTGAATTGAACGATGCCGGGGTAATTGATGCAATCCTGCTACCACTTGAATGAGCATCTGTACACGCCGATCGCGGGGATCCAACCCGGCCCGAGCAGCGCCACCATTGAGCAAAGCTAACGATGCCTCACTGGCTTCTCTGTAGTGACTTTCTGCCGATAGGCGATCCGCTTGTTCCGGCGAAAAATCGAAAACGCGTGCAGCATCTCGGACTGCTGAAGGTCCTCGATACGTAATGTGTTCGCAAACCATAGCGGCATGCTCACGTCCATATTTATTGTAGACGTGCTGCAGGACCTTCTCTCGTTCCTGGTGGGCGATATCCAGATCTATGTCAGGAGGCTCGTTGCGTTGTTCTGAGATAAATCGTTCGAAAAGTAAGTCCATTCCAATGGGGTCAACAGCGGTAATTTTCAAGCAATAGCAAACAGCGGAATTAGCCGCTGAGCCGCGTCCTTGAACGGCGATTTTCTGTGATACAGCGAATTCAACGATCTCCCACATAATGAGGAAAAAGGCAGACAGATCAAGTTTCTCAATAAGGGCAAGTTCGTGATTGAGCTGTTTGATATGTTGCTCGGATAAATTATCCCCATAGCGGTCCGCGGCACCTTCCCATACCAGCTTCCGTAAAAACTCGATATAAGTTGAACCGGCCGGTACATTGCAAGCTGGCAAAGCCGGCTTAAGAAGCCCATGACGGAAAGTGCATCGTTCGGCCACTAACAAAGTATTTTTCACGCCCTCAGGATGGTGGTGCCATTGCTGAGCAATTTCCTGTGGTGTTTTCAAATACCAAGTACCATTCGGGCGCAAACGGCGTCCGGCAGTTTGCAATGTCACTTCGTGCCTGATACACGTCAAAACATCGTGGATAATGCGTTTATCGGGAGCTGCGTAATGCGCGTTGTTAGTTACTACCCACGGAATATTATGGGCTCGCGAAATCTCGAGTAACTCACGACAAATAATCGATTCTTGGGCGATGTGGTGATCCCACAATTCAAGAAAGAAATTCTCTCCATAAATGTCTTGCAATTGCCCAGCCATACCATGCGCTTCTTTTAGCTTATTCTGCGCAATCAGTGTTGGCACCGCCCCTTGAGGACAGCCAGAAAGTGCCACCACACCTTTAGAATGTCTAGCAATTTGCTCCAGTGACAGCCGTGGAGTGCCACGCTCGCAACTTGAACGAGCTTGCGTAATTAGATGGCAAAGATTCTTGTAACCTTCAAGATTCTGCGCCAGGACAATCAGATGATGTTCGCCTTCCAGTGTCAACTCAGTGCCGACAATGGCTTCAAGCGAAACTTCCTTGGCCGCACTGGCAAATCGAACGACACCGCCCATATCATCGTGGTCTGTCAAAGCCAATGCTTTCAAACCGATTTGCTTGGCGCGCGCGACCAATTCTTCCGGATTAGACGCTCCATCTAAAAGCGAAAATGCGGAATGGCAATGCAGCTCTGCATATTCCATCGGAGATACCTTTTCGCACACAAAAAGTGCGCGCCCTTTGCCGCAGCCATTTAGTTCAAATTTTGATATTGTGCCCAGCATACCATACATAAGTATGCCGCGCGCTTTATTTGCCTCTATTTCCGTGTCAGGGCACGGAGCAAATCCGCTCGCTCGGGAAACTGTCCAGCAAGCTGCTCATATGAGCCTTCTTCAAAATCAGCAAAATCAAAACCTGGTGCTACCGTAGCGCCTACTAAAGCAAATTCGCCTGCACCAGCAACTCGAGAGCCCTGCCAAACACCATTGGGTATCACGAATTGCGGCACCTGCCCAGCTGAAACATCAGAGCCAATTATTACCACTTCTGATTTACCGGACGGATAAAGCAGCAGCATCTCCAATGCCTGCCCGGTATAAAAATGATAGATCTCATCGCTGGCGACTCTGTGCATTACCGAAAATGAGATTCGTGTCAGCATGTAGTAAATACACGTCGAAACCGCTCGGGGACCGACATAGCGATCGGATAGCGCATTCGAATGTAGCTGCTCAGTCGACCGATACGTTTCACGAAAAAATCCCCCTTCCGGATGCGGCCGTAATTGCAAGGCTTGGATTAGCTGCTCAACCTGTTCTGAAGGGATGACCGTCATTGTTGTACTCCAGTTAGGCGAATTGCCGGGTGCGAAAATATGGGCATAACAGCTTGCAAATGGGCTTGGGGGAAATCATGGACATTCTCGGAATAACTTTGGCCGGTATAGGTGTTCTCTTAGCTAGTGCAGGCGGAATCTGGTTCATGATCACCACCTTCAAAAAAGGATTATTATGGGGACTCGGCAACCTCTTCGTTCCTTTCGTCAGTTTAGCTTTCCTATGCACGCATTTCAAAGATGCCTGGAAGCCTAGTTTAATCAACTTGGTCGGCGCGATCATGATTGGCGCCGGCCTGGCAGTATTCATTCCTGCGCATCCGGAGCTATTCAAAGACCAACATCCCTTCCAGCCACCATCTCCGACTGATTTTCAACCGGCCGAACAAGTTCGCTAAGTCGTGCAAGTTTCTCATACCACCCAGGACTGCCACCACAAATGTCGGCACCTGGTTCAATAAATATTTAAACAATCAAGTTCAAGTCGCCGAATTCGTGCCAGAGATAGCCTTGCTCGATCGCAGATTTGTAGGCGGCAACGAGCTCCTTCGGTTTTACGAACGCACTCAACATATCCAGATGGCTTGCTTCCGGCTCATGCAGTCCAGTTATGAGGCCATCAACGCATTTGAGTTTATGATCAGCATCGATCTTCAGAGTTGTGTATGTCTTTATGGGCCGCAGGAAGCCCCTGTCATCGGCAGCCGATTCAAGAGCGCGAACAACTGTTGTTCCAACTGCAATGATGCGTCCACCTTTCATACGAGCGCGATTAATGGCGTCGGCAGCTTCAACATCTATGACCAACTCCTCTTCCGAGGACGGATGGCTGTTATCGAGCTCATCATCGAGATATGAAGACAGCCCTGTATGCAAGATAATGCTGGTTGAGCGTATGCCACGACGATGTAGGTCGAACAGCAGACTCCAGGTAAATGCTCTTCCTGCGGAAGGCATTTCTGCCGAGCCCGGTTCGCTAGCGTAGACGTTTTGGTAAAAGTCAATTGGCCATCGTTGCGGGACGTGCTCGTAGCGCACAGGGCGTCCATATTTGAACAGCAACGCGATAAGTTCCGAGTATGGTTTGTTAAACCGCAACCGCCACAATCTATGAATGCGTGAATCTCGCGATACAACCTCCGCTTCCAAGTTGCCTGGCAGTTCCAATTTCAATCCCTGGCGCAACCCACATTTGAATGTGTTCTCTTCATCTCTTCCATGGCAAATGAGCAAAGCTAGCCATGAATCGTCATTTAGATGTTCTGCAAGTCTAAGTTCAACAACTGTTCCGGTAACTGTATCATGCCCTAAGAGCACCGCGGGCAGTGTCCGGCTTCGGTTGAAAACGATCAGATCTGAGCGATTCAGAAATGACGGGAGTTGTTTAAACTGAGAATGTGTGACTGCTTGCGACTGACGATCTATGTGTAAGAGTCGGACTCCATCCCTACTGAGCCCGCGAGCTTCCGGTGGCTCATGTGCGCATAGTGCCTCCGGCAGCACGAAAGACAAATCGTTTTCAATTATATTGTTC
>Ga0163151_10003858_pt1 | contig 20945 bp, 17 predicted proteins | sample OliLakLV19MP5IB2_FD_145596 | JGI IMG/M metagenome (GOLD analysis project Ga0163151, IMG submission 145596) | Freshwater microbial mat bacterial communities from Lake Vanda, McMurdo Dry Valleys, Antarctica - Oligotrophic Lake LV.19.MP5.IB-2 | ecosystem: Environmental > Aquatic > Freshwater >... | reverse complement strand
TATGACAGAATTATGAGTAACCGAATGTTTAGGACAAATATTTTAGGGGACAAAATATTTAGAGGGCAAATGTTTAGGGGACAAATGTTTAGGCAAATGTTTTGGCAAATGTTTTAGGGGACAAATGTTTAGGGGACAAAATATTTAGGGGACAAAATATTTAGGGGGCAAAAGTTTAGGTGACAAATGTTTTAGGGCAAATGTTTAGGGCAAAAGTTTAGGGCAAAAGTTTTGGCAAATGTTTTAGGGGACAAATGTTTTAGGGCAAATGTTTAGGGCAAATGTTTAGGCAAATGTTTTAGGGGACATAATATTTAAAGGGCAAATGTTTTAGGGCAAATATTTAGGGGACAAATGTTTTAGGGCAAAAGTTTTGGCAAATGTTTTGGCAAATGTTTTAGGGCAAATGTTTAGGGCAAAAGTTTTAGGTAAATATTTAGGGAACAAATGGTTAGTGCAAAAGTTTTATGGCATAATATTTAGGGAGCAAATGTTTTAGTGCAAAAGTTTTAGGGCTAAACTTTTATGACGAAATAATTGGCGGAAAAACCTCTTTCGGATAGGTATTATTATGTAAAGATTTCCCAATTTCATTTGCCTAAACAGCCATTGCATTGGCATAATACGAGAAAGCTTTTGGTTTATTTTATACTTACAATTGGTATTATTAGATGGAAAAGATAATGATTAAAATTTCTATTTAATCTTCTCAATCTTTTCTAATATTACCACCATGCCCCAGGTGTCTAAATAACAATAATCTAATAGGTCTTGTCTTGTTTGTTGGTAGCTGGCCTCGTTCATTCCCGCTAGTTCGGAATAGATAAAACTTGCATCACCTCCATTGCTTATGTTTAGCTCGGCGTAACTTAAATGAGGCGCCAATACAGGCAATACAGCCTTTAAACTCCAAGATCCGCCAAAAGGCGCTGTTCCTATGGCCCCATTTCTTTTAAATGGATTGGCTAGGTCTATCATGCGCTCTAATAAAAGCGATAACCCAACTTCATGGTCCGGAAAATCTCTCATCAATTCATGTATGCGCGACCGTTCAAAAACAGCATTCCAAACCAAAATGCTCCCCTTGTCTCCCGCATCCTGCAGCAGCTTTTCAACCAATGCCAGCCTTGGATCAGACCAACCATCTCCTAAAAATGCCTTGTGGTGCGACTCCGAATTGGCAGCGGTTTTTATGTGCAAACTGTATTGAAATGGAATCTGCTGGTAAGGCCTGCTATAATCAAAAACTGGCACCCCATAAACCACCGTTTCAAAATCGAAAAAGTATAATGGATATGCTAAAGTATCTGCAAATTCATCCCATGCTTCTTGGTTTATTTGTATGGCTTCAAATGGGTTTGAAACTTGGGTTAAATTGCTAGCTTCGAGTTCTTCTATTTGGGTGTTGTCATCTGCCAGCAAATTATTGCAATGTACGCTAAAATTGCATGGGTAAGGCTTGCTGCAATGTTTCCCAATTGAAATATCTGGTTCCTTTTTTAGTCGCAATACCTTTTTAAGAATTTGAATGTCTGAACCAATCATTTCTTGTTGCATAAATATTTCGCCTAAGACCGATGTTGGTTCAAAAAGTGCCTGAATGGAAAGTGCTCCCATGCGCACATATTCTCTATTGAAGTGAACCACAAAAAAGTCGCTTAGGTTAACGCCAGCGCCAGTTAGCACCCAATATTGCAAAGCAGCATCGTTTATATGCTGTGGTTTTAAGCTATTGGTGCTTTTTACCTCGTAGGCAAAATAGCCATTTTGATGCCGCACAAGAATGTCAACAGCACAGATAACGTCCTTATAAATAAATGCAGCTTCGTAAATTATAGGTGTCTGCAAGGCCATTAATTCGGCCGTACGTTGCGCGGTAGTGGGATTAGCATATTCTTCCTCACCTTGTGCATCAATGCCGCCAGAAAATAAGCCCTGAGCCAATACCCCAACATCTGTACCACGCGCAAAAATCATTTGCGTTTCCTCCGATTCTGGATCGGCCAATTCTTTGTGCTTTTTGTGCAACCACAAACGTTTGTAACACTGCATACCATATAGGTAAGTCGATTTCGATAAAATGGGGTACATGGGTTAAGTTTTAGGTGATAATTATTTAAGCTTCACGGCAAAGCTAATGCATTGCTGCGACAAATTATGTCGTGGTGAATTGGTTAAAATTGTTACAACATATTTTACTGGTCATTATTTTTTTTTGTAATTTAGCAGAATGGCAACACATGCAACTCTTCACATTTATGCGTTAATCATTGATAAAATGAGAAGGCAAAAGAATACGTCATTAAAGGATTTGGTTGAGTTTCTTGAAACCCATGATTTGGCTAAATCAGAACGAACCATTTCGAGGTATATTGAGCAAATGCGTCATGAGTTTGGCTTGGATATTAAATATGATAATGGAGAAAAAGGCTATTCTTTTCAACATTCTGATGAGCGTGAAGTGGATGTTTTTCTCAACTTTATGCAGTTGGCACAATCTGCGGGCATTGAGTTGGGTGGCATAAAAAACAGACAAGCGCTGAGCCAATTGGTTCAATTCGATTATAACCAACGCTTGCGCGGAATCGAGCACCTCAAAGACCTCCTTTTTGCTATTCAAAATAGGCGTTACCTCAAGTTTAATCATGTCAACTTTCATACAGAAAAAACTTCAGCCTATTGGATCAAACCGATATTGCTTAAACAATACCTTTACCGCTGGTATGTGATTGGGGCAATGGATGACGATAGCTATAGGACATTTGGTTTCGACCGACTAACAGATTTGGAGGTGGATATTAAAACTTTTGCAGCTAAGAATAATAAGGAGGTTCGAAAGAACTTTGAACAAATTATTGGCCTCAATTATTCCAATCATAAAATGCAAACGGTACGGTTACAACTTACACCCCTTCAATCTAAATACCTAATAACAGCGCCACTTCACGCTTCACAATATGTGGAGTTAGAAACAAGTAAGTCGGTTGTTTTTGTGCTGAACCTAATCCCAAATTATGAGCTAATCCAAAAGATTTTGATGATGGGTAATCAGGTAAAAGTGCTGGCTCCAACTTCATTGCGGAATGAAGTGAAAAATCACTTGAAATCGGCTTTAGATTTGTATAAAAAGTAGATTTTTTCGAGATTTTATATTGCTTCAGAATCTCCCACGCCATATTTTGGCGTAGTGTCTTTTGATCTTTGTTTCATGGATATAGAAATTGTTGAAACCCTTTAATTGGTATTAATATATATTTAAATGAAAAGACGCGAAGCTATTAGAAGTTTGGGTGTTATTGGCGTGATGTCTGCTTTTCCCAATCAATTATTTTCGAATCCTAGGCCTAAAAAGCCACACCATATTATTGGTTTAGGAGGCGCTGGCTGCAATATTTTGGAATATGTGCATGCCAATGGGGTGGAGGCAAAATATACCTGTATTAGTCGCCCCGCAAGGCCAAATTTGCCAAGTGATATTGAGTTCATCGAATACCATCCACCCATAATTGCTACCCATTTCACCAATAAGGAAATATGTATCCCAACAGATATGTCTGGAAAGTTAATTATACCAGATCAAGTTTGGCGCATTTTTGAAGCCGATGAGAAATTTGTTTTATATGCAGGTTTAGGCGGGTTTACAGGCACCTTTTTTATGGAGCAGCTGGTGCCTTGGCTTCAGGCAAACAAAAAAGATTTTCAAGCCATTTGCAGCATACCCTTTTCATTTGAAAGGCAATCGAGTAAGCCTTATGTAAACCGCGTTATGAAAGCAATAAAACCCTATCCAAACTTCAGCTATTTTGAATTGGATGATTTTATTGTAAAGAAAGGCGGTGCCACCCTAACCAAGTTTTTTGAATTGGTGAGTGAGGAGTGTTTGAGGAGGATTGGGGAGGATTGGGTAGGGGATGGATTAGTTGGGATTATAGTGAGGGAGTAAATAAGGGAGTAAATGCGGGTATGCTACTCCCCAAATTTAGCGCCACTAGTTAAGATGAAAAGTTACTACATTTAAACCAGTAAAAATAAAAAAAACAGAAGGAAATTTACTTCCGCATTTAAGGCGATAGTGGCTATTGATGCTATCAGGGAACGTGAAACGATTGCAAACTTATCCACAAAGTATGAGTTGCTCCCAACGATGATAAGTATATGGAAGCAAGAGTTTATTGATTTGGCCAAACAGGTTTTCGCAAAAAAGCAACCGACGGAAGAACCGTCAGAAGACGTTGATTTGCTTTATTCCAAGATAGGAAAATTGGAAATGGAGAATGACGTTTTTAAAAAAAATTTTAAAGAAAGCCGGACTTTAACAGATAATAAATCCTTATAAGATCCAAAGAGCAAGATAAGTATTCGATCCCAGTGATTGCTTTTAAGGATTCTAAGAAACAGCCTGACTTATAAAGCAGTTGGGGAGAATCAAGATAATCTAGCAATGATGCGTTTGATGGATGAGCATTATATGGAACATCCCAGTTATGGTGTGTTGCGAATGCAGGATCACTTGCTGAGCCGGGGATTTATTGTTAATGAAAAACGTGTGAGACGTTTACTGAGGCTGATGGGATTAATGGCCATCTACCCGAGGATAAACCTAAGTAAGCTGGGTCAAGCTAAGTACATTCGGACTTACCTGTTAAGGGGATTAATAATCATAAGGATTAACCAAGTTTGGGCAATTGACATTACTTACATCCCAATTGCCAAAAGTTGTGTATTCTTATTTCCCGTTTACACTTCACTTAGCAATAGAAAATAATCCTATTGTTGCAGTGCATTTTTTATCTCATTCTAGTGGCGCAGTTGAAACCGAAATGGGTGGCGCAGTTCATCCGAAATAATCAGTGGTATAGGCTATTTAACGTAATGGCAAATTATGTGACAGCCACTGAGGTGGGATGCTTGAATAATCGTTGGGTGGCTGTGCGTAGCGAACACATAATACTGCATTATGTTATTTAGCTTCAGGCAGTTTTTATACTGGCATAAGCAAAACGGTGGTGGTGGTAGGAGTGTAGCGTTTTTTTTTGGTGTGGTGTGTCGGCACAGCTCTTTGCTACCGCAATGTAGCGTTAGCGAAATGAGGATAGCAATGTGCTGTATGCGTTGGCTCACACCAAACAAAAAGTATGGCAGTTAAAAATGGCGGCTATACCACAAGTGCAGTTGAAGCGTTGGCTTTGTGGTAAGGGCACTGCACAAGCCGCTCTTGTGTGTAGCCGGGTGCGTTATTAAATTCGTGAGGAACGAGCACCGCTTTTAATATTGGTTAGAAAGGGAACGAAGATTTATCAATCTCAATTCGGTTGTTTTTAGAAAGCCCATTTTCAAGGCATTTGAATAATGTACATTCATAAATATCAAGAACAACTCCATCTTTTATATCGATAATTAAGTCAAAATAGTGGCCGGAATTATTTCCTATAAAAGTGAATCCTTTGCATTTATAATTACAGGTTTCAGCGTTACAAAAACCATCATAACGATTTAAATAGGTATCCCCTGCATGAATAAATTCATCCAATGTGTAATCCAATTTCTGAATAAATACATGCTTTTCAAAATCTTGATATGTACGGTTTTCTTCTAAAACAGCACTGACCATATCAATATCCAAACTCTGCAAAAAACACAATACAGCATCTGCCTGGGTCTTTAAATTATTATATTTTTTTACTTCTAATTCCATAGGGATATAACTATATGAGCTTCCAGCTCCATTCCTTTTTTTCTTTGTTGAATGATTTAATCGTTTTTCCTTTGAATAACATTCCATCAGTTAGCTTCAGTTTAGATACTAAAGAAGGATGAATGAAAACATCTTCAATAAAGCCAAATGGTTTACCGGCAGGTATTTTTATAGCTCCATTAACTTCTTTCAAAAATTGGCTTTTAAACACTTCATCATTCACTTTAACAGCAGTAAAAATCTGATGCATTGCTGCTTTGCTTCCGCCCTGAAATCTTACCTTTAAAATATCGCCAACCTTAGCTTCCGAGAAAAAACGGTCATATTTGAAAAAGCCAAACTTAGATTCGGATACAATGAAATTAAGCATCTTCTTATCCGTATTTACAAACTCAACGATTAATAATTCCTCGGGTACATCACTGAATAAAAGACCTTCTGCAATGGTTAATAGTACTTTATAAAAACCAAAATTAGATTTTGATGCAATTGCATTTTTATACCATTCGGTAGCTTGCCAATTCATAACTTCAATAGGTATCCTAAATCCATGCTCAGTTCTCGTATGAACTAAAAGGTCTATTTCTGTCTTTGCCTCGTTATATAGTTTCTTGGCAATTAATAAATCCGCCATTTTTTGCCTTAGACTAACCAACATTTCTTCGGGACTTTTACAAGAAAGAGCTTTGCAGTAACAAGCAAATACTTTTTCTGGGTCATTAGAGAATGCTTCTGAAAGAATTTCCCATACCCAAAAATCATTACGTTTCTTTTTTGCAAATGGCAATAAGGCAGATAACATATGATCTTTATCTCCTAATGCCAATAACAGCTTTGCATTAAAATATGCCGGATACTGAAATTGAGGATAGGTATCAACTATATTGGAAAGAATTGGTAGGAATGCCATTGCTTTCTCTCTATCAAAAACCATTTCACCAAATTGATTTTGTTTTGGCAGCAAATGTTTAGCGTAAGCGATATAAGCCTGCTCTGCAACTGCCATCACTTCCTTTCCATTCGGCATTTTTTCTTTCTGATAATCTTCTGGCATAAAGTTTTTAAAATTCCACCAGTCAGCAAAATATATATACTTATCAGTCTCTTTTAGTGCTTTGTGTAACGACTTAAATAAAAAACTATAACCTTCAGAAGGCTTTGGAAAATGAAAAGATTCTACGGACTCAAATAGACGAATACTTTTATGTAGATCAACTGGAATTGTTTTCAATAAACCAAAAGCCATTTTGCCTATCTGCCAACAAAGCTGTTCAAACAGCATTTTTTCCTCCACAGGTAATTGCAGGTTTTTGATTTCATCTAACCATGAAATGAATGAATCGAAATGTTCTGGTGAACTATTCTGTTTTAAATAATCATAATACACCCAACTAATGTTGCGTTTCGGCCAAATGTTTGCAGGCTCTGCTTCCATTTCAGCTTTTGCCAGATTCAAGGCTTCTTCTAACTTACCTGCCTGACGGAGTGCTTTTATTTCTTTAGCTGGCATATTCTTCTTGTTTTAAAGTTTGCAATGCCGTTTGAATATCAGAAACCAATGCCTGGCTATTGGTCAGATTTTGAATAGGGACAACCCTACCAAAAGCACCATTCCCATTATACTCAAAATCGATAACTGCAATTTCTTGATTACGATTAAAAGTATATCTCTCTTTATATCTTTGATGTTCAATATTGTCAATTTGTATGGCTGAGCTTTCCAATAAAGTAGATATATCATCAAACAAACTTCTGGTAAAAGGAAATTGCTCTTCTAAATCAAAGTCAAATTCTATCTTGCCTAAAATGGTTTCAGCAGTATTTCTTTTAATTGAAACATTAGGTAACTGATTCAACGTTTCAACTATTTTTTGGTTAAATTCAGTATTCGCTGAAAGATTAGGCATTGATGTAATTGGCTTTCTAAATTCATTTTGACCATTTACATAGGTTCTGAATACAGCCTTGTCGTTTTCTCTCTGAAATGCATATCGAATCTCATACCCAATTTTCTCCCAGCCCACTACTTCAATGTATTGCTTTCTAACTGCATGACGCACTTTGATAAAATGATCTTGTAGCGGAATGTGTTGTTCTAATAAATTTAAATTGGAAAGCTGTTGCAATAATTCATCATCCAAACTGATTTCTTCAGTTTGAATTTTTGTCCCGGTCAATTCGCTTAATGCATTTAAAACGGTTACGTCTAAAAATGTCATAGCGGAATAGGAATTAAAGAATGGCGGATTAAGTGCAAACAATTTCTTTGAAGCCCTGGTAATAGCTGTATAGGCCCAACGGTAAAAATCTTGATTCGTTTTGCCCGCTCTTCTTTGTGTATCAATAAAACAATCAAAACCTACTTCATTGTCATTATCCCAAACGGTAAATACATTGTCCCATTCACCACCTTGTGCCTTATGGCAAGTAACCGCATAGCCATATTTCATTAGCAAGCAATTGAAGTATTCATCCTGCATTATGGCTTCTTTAAATTCTTTAGTTTTGGGTTTCAAACCTTTGTGTCGGGTTGTAAAATCTACATACAACGCTTGTGTTTCTTCAGGCTTTAAAAAGTTGTCACCATAAAGAAAATTTTCCAACATTTTACCTTTTACAACTTTGTTACTGCTTTCTGCATTAGGAAAAACCAATTCGACATTACGCCAAGTTAATGTTACAGGATTTTTGCCTCTTAATGCGATATTTCGTTGCGTAACTATATCACTTACTTCATTAATCACTGCAAATTCTCCGTTGAAAATACCTTTCCTGTAATTGTTGCCACCCATGATAACGATATCACTTTTTTGAACAGGCAAATCTGCATTGCCGAATCTGCGTTCCCTTATTTGCAAGTTTAGATCTAAGCAAGTCTTGTTTTTGCTTGCAATAATAATTTTTGGACTTTCAGCATTTTGCCATGTATCTAAAAATGCTTCATAGGTAGGATTGAAAATATCTTTATCGTTGGAACGTAAATTAAAATCATTGAAGAAACCAGCAGATATGCTTTTTCGGATTTTAGCTGCGGCTTTTAGAATACCACTTTCTCCACCCTGGCGTTTCACTTCTTTCATTTCAGTGTCAACTGATGAAAGATTGAATTTCTCTTTAAGGTAGGTAGCTTCAAAGGCTTTTGAACTATTATCCCCCACAGGCGGCAACTGGCATGGGTCGCCTACAAAAATAATTTTAGAATGTACATTTTCATGAGCAGCCCGGCTGTAAGTAATTAAATCAGAAAGTAAATGGCTTGAACCAAAACGAAAAAACTCACCATCACTTTTTGCATCCGATAACATGGAAGCTTCATCCACGATGAATATCTTGCCAGCCACATCCACATTATTCCTTATTTTGTAATAGTAGTAGAAAGAATCGCCTTCTTCAATTTCCACCATATCCTCATAGCTGTATATTGATTTGTGGATGGTATAGGCTTCCTGACCTGTTCTTTCTCTTATTACTTTTGCGGCTCTGCCTGTTGGAGCCATTAATGCAAAATCTTTTTCTATGGCATTAAGGTATTCCACTAAACCTTTTAAAATGGTTGTTTTACCACTTCCTGCATATCCTTTCAGCATAAACACTTGCACTGGGCTATTCAAGAAAGCTTCGAGCTCTGTGAGAGCCTTTTCCTGTCCGGGGCTTAGGTTTAAATGTTTAAAGTGATTGAATATGCTCATAACGTTTAATTAGAATGCAAATATTGAATGCATGTGTGCAGTGATGCTACACAGTAAAATAATTTAATTTTAACTTTCTTCAATTAGCCACTTTGCATCCTTTGATACTACTTTCTTAATTCCTGTATCTAATGACATCTTTTCAATTCTCACATTTCCTTCAATATCAACTGAAAAGGTAAATTTAACCTCAGCTTTTCCCGCAGGTTTTTGTGGTAACCCATCCAAGCTCATTGTATCTAATTTCTCATTTGCAGAGGCTGTATTAAATTCACCATAAACAATATCCGTAACACTTTTAGTTTGATTATCATAACTAGTCCTAACTACAGTAGTGAATGTAGCAGGTATTGAAGCACCCCTTGAAGCTATTACTTTAACCGCATCATTGACAATGCTTACCCAAATAGAAGATTTCAATTTATATTTTTTAATCAAGCCCAAATCATTTGCAATTTTTTGGACACTTAAATTTTGTGGTGCTATTTCGAAAGCAGACTTTACCATTTCCGGTTTATTAGAAGCTTTTGCTTGATAAATTATATCATGAGCCAAATAGTCCCTATTTCTCAATAGGTTATTCTCTTCAACTTCAAATTTGGTTAATCGATTGATTGATTGTAATGGCTTTAAAATTTCAATTAATTGTAAAAATTCGGTTTCAAAAGCTTCTATAACATCTTTTTCTTCCTTAATTATTAAAACATTTTCACGATTTTTACTTTCAGCATAGTAAGTCCAGTTATATGAGCCATTAATTAAAACCTGCTTATCAATTATGCAAAATTTATTGTGCATGGGATTATCATCATCTGAAAAGTAGAATTTACCACCAGCATCAATAAATTGCTGAAATGGCAAGCCGGCATCTCGGTTATTGATATAGTCATTGTGAATAATCAATTCCACATCAATACCCTCCTTCAGTTTTTGGTAAAGCATATCAAACAGATCTTGGTTCGTAAACCAATAAACAGCAACCTGGATTGCATTTTGTGCTTTATTTATTTCTCGTAATATTTCGGCACGAATATTTTTAAAGTGAACATGTATCATTTATGAAATATTTATTATTATTGATTAGTTTTAATTTTCCTTGCCTTCTTTTTTAAATCTTCAGATTTAAAAAAATAAAATGAATCAATTGAAAGAGTTTAAATATTTAGATACTGCAGAATAATAACTGTCCATCAAATCCTTGAATCTTTGAAAGTTGTTTTCATATAGATACTCTAATGATTCTTCTTTAAATCTTTTTTCGGGGTGGATAGCAACGTTGTTTCTATACTCCGTTAACAAATGCAAATCTTTAAAGAGTCCATTGTCGAAGGATTTTGTGTTTTTATAATAAATTGCATAACATTTTTCCTTACTAGATAATGTTTCTCCGTTATTTAAAATTCGGTCGGAATACATGTTGTTCTTATAAATAATTTTTGGAACAGAAGAACCATCTTGATCAAATTGGTAGGCAATATTTTTATTTCGAAAGTCTCCACTTTGTATTATAAAAAACTCATTAACCATTTCAATAATTCTATAAAGAAGTATCACAGAAATAGTAAAACGTTCTTCTAGTTGCTCATTATTTATGGTAGAGAAGGCATTGTTGAAAAAATCTTTGACGTGCATTTTAGTACTAGTGTGCCATAAGGAATCATGAAATTGATCCTCTACATTTTTTCTCTTGGGTATTTTATAATTATCCCAAATTTTTAACGAATCCTTTATGACTTTATATATTGGCTTTAAAAACCTCGCTTTTTCTGTCCCTAGCTGAATGGTTGTCAATAGCTTTACAATCGCTTGTGCGGCATCTGAGTCTTCACCCTTAATAACAAAACCATTTGCACCTTCTTTAAGGGTTACTTGATAATTCCATGCTTTATTTGAAGCAGTCGTGATTATAACTTGGATACCTTTATTGCACCTCTTAATATTTTTCAATATTTGGACTCCAGTAAGTTCTTCTGGTTTAGTTGTAGGTAGTGTTACAAAATCTTTATCACACAACCTTAAATCTAATAAAACCACATCAGGATCAAAGGCTTCAATTTTTGCATTTGCTTCAGATATAATTTCTTCTTGAGTTAAAGACTTGAAATCTATTGATAGAAAATCAAATTCGATGTTGGGGCTAGATTGTAGAAACGATTTATAAAATTGGTACCAACCCTTTTCGGCCTCATCATCAATTAATAGAATCTTTGAATTACCTTGAATCTTATATATTTTATTTTCCCTATTTTCACTGCCTTGATCAAGGGCTTTTATGTATTTTAAATATAAAGAGTTCTGTATATTTTCTTTTACTTCTGGAATTTCATGATCGCATTGTAAAAATTCTGACCACTGTAAAAGAGCTAGTTCATTCACTATACTATGATGAGATTCGTAATTAGATGGTGGACTAATATTTACCCTGGACAAATATTGATCAATATTATCTAATTCAATAAAATCGAAATTCATCAAGAACGCCTCAATATCTGTTTTTGACGGAGTTGTCCAATAAACACTTTTCGTAGATAAGATATCGGAAAGGGGGCTTAATTTATAAACCGAAAAAGGCTCTAAATTACCTATAAACAATATTGGTTTTTTAAAATAACGGCTTGAGAGTCTTATATGGTGAGCAAGTCTTAATCCTGAAAACTCTAAATAATTCTCAGTAACGGAAAATGGAATTATAAACAAATCTATCTCTTCAGTGGAATCAATTTGATCCTTAATAAAGGTTGTTATAATGGCATCTTGCGACAACCATTCGCTGAAAGGCGGAAATTGGATTGTAAAAACGTTATCTAAGTCAGTGAGATATGAATAAGATTTTTGATTCGAATCAATTAATAATGCTTTCATAATGATAAGGTTACTTTTAATAAAACATCGTTTATCTTCCTTTGCAGAAGTTCTATTTTTTCAATTGGATTAATTACCATTATATCATTAAGCCAATTAGGTAAGGCATCCCAATAATTAAGTAATTCAAGTAAAGATGAATTTTCTAAACCTAATTTACTTTTTAGTATTTGAGTTGGAATTCTTTCCGTTTCTATCTCCTTTTCATACCTTATACTGTTGAGCTTATTGGTGAAAGCTAATAGTAAATTCAAAGTCCATTGTTGCCCAAAAGCAAGATGTACTAATTTTAAATTACCACTCCCTGCCTCATTCAAAAAAAAAGGCAACTTATTGCTATAAAAGTCATTTGCATTTATACTCAAAAACTGAAATTGTTCATTATCTGAATACGAAATCGATGAAATTCCTCCAGAAAAAAAAGCAAGCGGTTTTTTCTCTGCTTTGCAATAATTGTAAAGGAACTCCCTTTCTATTTGATTTAATGCAGATCTATGGGCAAGAATTGAACGATATGGTTCAAGTGCTAACTTGTTTGCATTTGACAAATCTTTTTTTATTTCAATAAATCGTTTCCCTCCCTTGATGTTGTCTAAACAATCAAAACTATCTAGGTCAATCTTAAACTTTGACAAGTAAATCTCCTGCCTTGTTACTCTATCCTCAATTAATAGTATTCCTTTTTTCATAGATGAAACGTTAAAATATGCGTGAATCCTTCACAGTTAAAGTTTGGTGACGTACAATTAGCTAAACCGTTTATACTAGTTAAATAATTAACTTGTTTGTGTGTTTTATCTGGAAACTCAGCACAAATGGACCAATCACATAGGTTTTTAAAGTTTTTAAATAATGTAGAAAAATCACCATTGTTTACGTTTGAAATCTTTTGATCCTCTATCGATCTGGTGCAAACAGAACCCACTTGTGTCAGATGCAATTCAATTATATTATTGGCAAAATCTCTTTTCAATGAAATCTTTATTTCATTGAAAGCAGTACGTTTCCTAAAAGATCTGAGTATGATTTTTATCGATTCTTTGAGCCAAGGAACGTCAGTATAAAATGAAACACCCTTTAAGTTTTCAAGCGTAAGATTAAAATCATACGTTAAATCAATAGACCATAAATCATTAAATATTTTCTCAAGTTGATTGCCATCTTCCCTAATTTCTATTTCATTCTTGAAAATATCTACATAGTCATTGAAATAATTAAGATTCCTTAATGTTTCTTTATCTTTTAATTCTTTAGGAATTGGAAAATTGAATGGGTCTTTCGTTTCCGTCTTTAAATAGTCCGATAGTAAAGGACTTCCCCACCCAAATTTTAATTTATGCTCACCCCATACTTGAGGATATCCATCTTTGATAATCCCTAATTTCTTGTTGAATAAAAAATTAGAAATCTTTGCCGAAAGTCTATTATTTAGTATACTTAATTTTTGTTTGATATCCTTCCACTCTTTTGAAATTTGATTTATAAATTGGTCATAAGATTCAAATCGACCATATTCCCAACTGTGCGTTGTATATTTTAAGGGGTTATTATTATCCGAAAAAACTTTTAATATATCAGTAAGTTGTTTGGGATTATGATGAAGTGGTAAACTGATTTGATTTTCTGAAAGGACTACTTGTTTTTTAGCTTTATTATTAAATAATTCAGAATAAGGAAGAATTGTGCCTTCTGGAATATTCATTTCCACTAAAAGCTTTAATGATGATTTCTTGCCAATAGGTCTTAAGATTAACTCCACATCATTCTCGCGGTCGTTATTTTTTGAAACTATTTCTTTAGTTTCTTCACCGTTCCCTAAGTCTTCAATTTCTTTTAAGCCAATATTAGAACCAATATTAGAATTTAACATAGGTTCAAATGTGAAATTATTGTGCTTATTTGTTAGTTTATCAAACCGCCCCTTCAACTTTAAATACAATTCATTATCCGCCCCTTTTACCATTTTCAAGAAATCGAGTTTCCCCCCAATCACATTTGTCATATCCGGTTTTCCTTTTATTACACGCCCTTTATCTGCAACATATTGCTCTATAAAAAAACCTGAGGCTCTTTCATAACCATATCTTTCCCAGTAATAGAGCCACATCCGCAATTGCTTAATGTACCGCTTCTGAACATTGGCTTTTTCATTCACCAAAAGACCTGTTACTTCTTTTCTGTATCCATCTTTTTGTAAGCGGGTTTTGCTTTCTTTGATGTGAAAACCTTGTTCAGCAATTATGCGATGTAATTCCTTTAAGAAATCACTTTCCGGCTGGTAAACATTATGCATTGAACTAAAGGTTATATCATCGGCATAACGGCTATATTTAAGACCAAACCTTTTTACTACACCCGTTAGTATATAATCAAGCCGTTGGCATACAATGTTTGTTATTACTGGAGATGTGGGAGCACCTTGTGGCAAAACATTTCGCTTTACCTTTTCCCATTCACCCGATGCGGTTTTGCGTCCTACCTCCATTTCGGTACAACACAATGATGCAATGATATTTGCTATATCTAAACGACTTGTATCCGGTATTTTATTTACCAACCAAAGTGTGCCTTCCAGTGATTTGCCAGTTTTTGTTTTTAATGAGCTGCTGCCAAGCAGGATGTAATTATCCTTTTCCTTGTCGTAATTACTAGCAACATATATGGTTCCGTATGGTGTTTTGGTAAACATCCTTCCTTTGCCCTTTAAAAATTTAACAGGCCCTTCAGTTTTAAGATATTCCCTTTTGAAATCTTCCCACTTCATGTATTGTGGCTCAGCAGACGATGCCTTATTTAGATTAAACGGTTTTAGCTGAATGCATTTCCAAACTCTTGCCTGATCAACCGAAGGGAAGAAATCTTTTAGGTCAATATTATATACATACCTGCTGCCCACATGTAGTTTGGCATTATCAACAATAGATTTATCCCTTACAAAGCCCATAACAGCATTGTGAGGTTCGTAAACACATTGCAATACAAAACTCAATGTTTTTTGAAGAGATTTTAGCCCTTTAACCGGTGCATTTATGCAGCGTTCTGCACCCGACTTTTTCTTAATTTTAAATTCAGCGTACCGCTTCCTTCCAAGTTTTGGGTTAGCATACCAAGTAAGCTGCTTTAATTCAAAAGGAACAGCCTTTTCGCCATAAACAAGCGGTTTCGCTTCATTCAATACATGAAGCAAATCTGCCCTAGACTGCATTTTTTCAAAGGCAGTTCTGATTTGGTCGATATATGCTTGTTCCAGTTTCATAATTTTAAAAAAAGTTCAATGAAGCCTGCTGCGTTATTCTTTGTTTATGAACTTATCTTATATCCATAATTATATTAATAATAAGATTTATTAGAATTGTCAGTTTGTAGTTTAAAGAACTATTTAGATAACAATAACCAAGAAACCTTCATTCCAGATTACTCTAGAACACCAACCGATCTGAAAAACTATTTCTAGAGTTTCCAGTTGGCAAAATTCAATATCGTGCAGCAGGCTTTCAAAGAACAATGTGCAAAGTAATATTCCAACTGTGCAATGTAACTGCACAAAAGTAATTGTTTTCTATTAACTTTGTGCTCTGCGAGACTCCGTTAATTGAAGAGCAAATAAAAATGCTAAGTATGCGGTGTAGCTGCACAGCATAAAGGTTAAGACTATGGCAACGAATAAAAATGCCCTCATACGATACAAAGTACTGGATAACTGCTTCAGGAATCCAGGGAGAAGATATTTTATTGGAGACCTGATTGATGAGTGTGAAAAGGTCCTCGTGGAAATTGACCCGGAATCAAACGGTATTAGTCGCAGACAGATATTTGAAGATATTGCTTTCATGGAAAGTAAAGAGGGCTGGGAAATTGAACTGACCAAATTAAGGGATGGAAAAAAAGTGTATTACCATTATGCTGACACAAATTTTTCTATCAACAATATGCCACTAAATGAGGTTGAGATTAATCAATTGAAGGCAGCGGTAGATATACTTTCTCAGTTCAAGGGTATGCCACAATTTGAATGGGTGAATGAACTTGTACCCAAGTTAAAGCAAGGGATTGCATCTGATGAAGCTTCTGCTACCATTATGGAGTTTGACAGCAACCAATACCTGAAGGGTATTGAACATTTAGGCCCTTTGTATAATGCCATTTTTTACAAAAAAACACTTTCTATTAGCTATCGGCCTTTTGAGAATGAAACGCCTTTCGAGATTGTTATCCATCCGTATTTTCTGAAACAGTACAACAACCGTTGGTTTTTGTTTGGCTATAATCCCGAGAAGAATAAATATGATTGGAACCTTGCGATTGATCGAATCGTTTCAATTAAGGAAATTAAAGGAAAATATCATAATAACACGACAATTGACTGGCAAGAGTATTTTGAAGATATTATTGGGGTAACCAAACCTATTGATGCTGGGGTAGAAAATGTAGTGTTACATTTTACCGGCAAGACAGGAAATTATATGGAAACAAAACCGCTGCATGGTTCACAGAAACCGAAATGGTTAGATGACCAAACACTTGAAGTAAAACTGCAACTCATTATCAATTATGAATTGGAAAGGCTCATTCTTTCTTATGCAGATAGTGTTTCTGTAATTCAACCATTGAGTCTTGCGAAGGCCATTAAAAATAGGTTGAAAGAAGCATTGAATAATTATAAATAAGTTTTTACAAAAACCACAGGCTCTCCTTGCTGTGGTCTGGTAGTTTGTCAGTGGAGAAGTAAGGGAATACCTCGGCCACCATTTCGGGGTACTTGATTGTTACCGGCAGGTTCTGCTGGCTTAAGCTTTTCCAGTACATTCTGCTAAATTCAGACAACCAAGCCTTATGTTATAAACAGGATAGTTCAGAGATGGTGTTCGTAAAACAAAATGCCTTACAGTTGTATTTATGGCTCAATTACTACTTCCTATATTTCCTTCTAATACGGAATATTTAACACCTACTTTAGGCGTATTTTGTAGAGCAGATTTCGTTTATTATCTCCATAGTGGGCAACCTATACATTCTCATATGGTAACTGATTTAAATCGATTTCGATATGTAACCTCTCATTTGTTGATCCAAGGACTATGCCAGAATGTTGATGTAGCGAGAGTTTTCCATGTATCAACAGATAGCGTAAGGCGTTGGAAGAAAAAACTTTCAGAGTTAGGTGAATCCGCCTTCTTTTCACCGGTAATAGCCCATAGCTCATCTCATAAATTATTGCCAGATGTTTTAGTGCGTATTCAAGAGAAGTTGGATTTAGGAGCAAGCGTAAATAGTATAGCAACGAAAGAAAAAATATCAGAAGGAAGTATTCGTTATGCGATAAAACAAGGGCGGTTAAAAAAAAACACTAATAATAACCGATGCTGATATAGCAGTCACAAGAAGTGCTCGGAGTCAAATTGATGCACAAGCATCTGCAGGTATAGGCATAGCTGCTACCCGTGAAGATTATAGGGCCTTAGCACATATGGGTGCTCAGGATTTTGCTCCCAGCATATTTGAACACAACGAAAGTGTATTGAATGCAGGGGTATTGTTTTCCCTGCCTGCCTTGATGACACAAGGCCTCAATAAATTTTTCAATATATTCTCTCCTTTATCAGCGGGGTATTATGGATTGCAACACATCATTCTGGCCATGTGTTTTATGGCTCTTTGCAGAATAAAAAATCCTGAGCAATTGAAACAATATGCGCCTGGTGAATTAGGCAAGCTACTGATCAAGCCAACCTGCCAAAACGTTTCGTGTCCCGAGAAAAATTATGTTTAAGCAGAACAACCGAATTTTGGGTAAACGATCAAAGCGGTCTTCCATTGATGGTAATAACCTCAGAGCTCAATAGCAAACTAAAGGAGGCAGTAGAAGAGATTATTCCAAAGATATTACAGGAGTTTCCTTCAAAAAATGAATCATCAACCGAGCCTGTTTTTGTAGTTGTAATGGATAGAGAGTCATACGAACCTGCATGGTATAAAAAGCTCTGAGACGAGCATAAAATAGCGGTAATCACCTATCGTAAAAACGTTAAAGACCAATGGGATAAAAACCTGTTCAAACCCTATGCGGTGAAAGTGTTTGAACAGGATGTAAGATGCTCCTTCACGAACAAAAAACTCAACTTGACGGGTACTGTTTCAGGGAGGTAAGAAAGTGCTCGGAAGACAATCACCAAACAGCCATTTGCAGAAAGAAAATCTACTCCTGCTCGAATTACCATAGCGCAAATGCCTCAGGAAAAAAGATATAATAAACTTAAACAGGAAGGAAAAAAATTAAAAATGCTATTATAATGCTTGCCTATCGAGCTGAATCCGCTTTGTTTAATGCCTTACGAGATTTTTATAAATATACGGATAAAGAAGGTAGGATTATCATCAACGAAATTTTTACAAGTGAAGCAGACATTATTCCAGGCTATCAAAATAAAACACTTACCGTTAAACGCCACTCTTTATCAATACCAAGAGCTAATGATGCTGTTATTAAATTATGCCAATTATTAAACGAAACCGAAACAATATATCCTTAAAGCGACCTACGATTAATTTACCAAACCGTGGCAGGCTAATTTACGATATGCTTGGTTGTCTGAATTTACTATATGCTTGGTTGTCTGAATTTACTATATGCTTGGTTGTCTGAATTTACGATATGCTTGGTTGTCTGACACTTACCTGTTGGAATACTTGTTCCCGTCTTTACCTAATCGTTCACCACAAAAAGAGTTTCCGCTTAATGCAGCATTAGTTGGTTTAAAGACTGCACTTGACTGCCGCCTTTGGAAGGCCTTTCAAATTCGTTCTGGTAGCATGGCAACTCGCTTCGCTTGAGCTCCACTGCTTTATTTATCCTTTACTCTTTTGGCTTCCATCTTTTGAAAAGCATTCAATGACTTGACTAAGTCATTGAATCAAGACACACACGGTTTGGCGCTTGCGAATAAGCGGATTACGTAGGTCAATTTTTTCAACCACCTCAAAGCTAAATGCGTTGCACATAGTTTCAATTATCCACAGAAAACGCTTGTTAGGTGCTGGCGTTCCTGTCCACTGTCCTTGTAAACCATTGTCGTTGTTGGGATTTTTTGTCATTGATTGTCACTTGTGAATTAGCTGTCTTTTTTTGTCAGTAATACTTTGTCAATTCTTGCACCGTCCATATCTAAAATTTCAATTTCAAAATTAAGCCATAGGAGCGTGTCGCCTGTAGATGGTATTAGTCTTAGTTCATTTAGTATTAGTCCGCTGATAGTATTAAAGGGATAATCTTCTGCTAAATCGCCCAAGTCAAACTTTCGTAAAAACTCTGTAAGTGGGTATTGTCCATCAATAAGCCAACTACCGTCTTCACGCTGAATAAAAGAAAACTCACTGCTGTAAAAATCAGAAACATCACCAACCAAAGCTTCTAATAAATCGTTCATTGTTACCATACCTTGCATTTGACCAAACTCGTCCATCACAATTGCCTGATGTGTTTTTCCTGTTTTGAATAATTTCAATGCTTCATAAGCAGATAAGTTATCTGCAATGTATTGAGGTTGCTTAATGTGGTCAGTAATTTTAAAATCATGGTCGTTGATATGTTTATAAAGGTCTTTGAGTAACAGAAGGCCTTCAACATCCATTTTACTATTTAAAACGGGGTAAACAGAGTGCATTTCGTTATTTACTATTCTGTTGATGTCTTTTGCATCAAAAGTCGTTTTAAAAAAAATGGTATCGTTGCGATGTGTCATAAGCGATGCAACTTTCCTGTCGCCCAAACTGATAACACGCTCCATAATATCCTGCTCAATCTCGTGAATGGCTCCCCCTTCCATACCTTCCTGAATAATTGCTTTAATTTCTTCTTCGGTTATTTTGCTTTCGGAAGTGGGCTTGATGCGAAATAATTTAATAATAATGTCTGAAGTAAAGGTGAGCAACCAGATAAAAGGAGCGGCAATGATAGAAATCCAATACATTGGAAAAGCCAATAATTTTGAAATCTTTTCAGGCATTGTCAGACCAATTCGTTTGGGAACAAGTTCGCCCAGCACCAATGAAAAAAATGTAAGCGTTATTAAAATAACTGCTATTGCTATTGTTTCGCTAAATTGTCTGAGGAATTCAAACTGATTTAAGTAATTTACTAGATCATCTTCAATTTTTTCCCCGCTATAAATACCTGTAAGTATTCCTATAAGGGTGATACCAATTTGCACGGTAGAAAGGAATTTTCCGGGATTACGCGAAAGTTCGAGAGCTTTTTTTGCGGCTTTATCGCCTCTTTTTGCTGCGGTTTCCAGTCGTGATTTACGCGAAGAAACCATAGCAATTTCAGACATTGCAAAAATGCCGTTTAGCAAAATGAGGAAGAGTATAATCAGTATTTCCATCGAGCAAAAGTATTGATTATGTGTTCTATCTCTATGCTCTTGTCCTGTCGGCTTACTCGCTGTCCGTTTATTATATCGTTTCTATGTCTTTGGTCACCTATCAAAATGGTTTACTTTTTTTTATGTTTAATTGTCAGCCTATTGATGAGGGTTGTGTCGTTCGTTACACTTGCACCTAACGAATGGCGCTTGGCCAATAAGCGGATTACGTAGGTCAATTTTTTCAACCACCTCAAAGCTAAATGCGTTGCACAAAGTTTCAATTATCCACAGAAACCGCTTTTTAGCTAAACGCTTGTTGAACTAAACCTATGGTAG
>Ga0163151_10003856_pt1 | contig 20954 bp, 22 predicted proteins | sample OliLakLV19MP5IB2_FD_145596 | JGI IMG/M metagenome (GOLD analysis project Ga0163151, IMG submission 145596) | Freshwater microbial mat bacterial communities from Lake Vanda, McMurdo Dry Valleys, Antarctica - Oligotrophic Lake LV.19.MP5.IB-2 | ecosystem: Environmental > Aquatic > Freshwater >... | reverse complement strand
GTCGCTGCGGAACTCAACGCGAGACCACGCAAGCGACACGGCTACCGCACTCCCGCAGAAGTCCTCGCCGAGCTACTCTCGAACCCGTCAAATCAAATCGGTGTTGCAACCACCACCTGAATTCGCCGGTTTAGGCACAGATGAGTTTCGAGACACCCCAAAAGCCGTCAAACTCATGAAAAGTGAGGATCTCCACAAGAAGCTTGACCCGCGCCGTGCGGCCAGAAATTGCTCGTGCTCGGCTCCGGAACCATCGGGCTGCTGGCCGCCGAGTTCGCCGTCGCGGAAGGCACCCAAGTCCATGTCGGCGGCGTCCGCGAGCGATCTCCCGCCTTGGCGCGATCGTTGGGAATGCAGCACACCTCGCGACTAGCCGCGGCGACCTGTTTGACGCCGTCATCGAGGCGACCTGCAACGCGGCAATACGCGCGCTGTCTGTGCACTTGGCGAGGCCCACCGGTCGCACCGTGTACACGGGCCTGTCGTCAACGCCCAGTCTCCCCGACTGAATCCCCCCGGCGTTTCCGGAGACTTGATTCCTTGGAAGGATCAGTCTCATGGCACGTCCCAACACATACCCGAGTGAGCTTCGTGAGCGCGCTATTCGCATGGTCGCCGAAGTGCGCCCCGACTATCCCAGCGAGCACGCCGCGATGACCGCGGTGGCTGGAATGCTCGGCATCGGTTCGCCCGAAACACTGCGCACCTGGATTCGTCGGGACAAGTCGACGCCGGGCGCCGACCAGGGGTGACGACCGACGCGCAAGCAGAGATCAAGAAGCTCAAGCGGGAGAACGCCGAACTGCGGCGGGCGAACGAAATATTGAAGGCAGCTTCGGTGGAGTCAACCCGTCAGCGCAACATCCTCACGCAGCCGCGCGTTTTCTGCCTTCAGCTTCTTGATCTGCTTCTTGATCTCGGCATGGTCGAGGGAGGTCACCCCGTCGCGGGTGCCGTCGTCGATATCGGCTTGCAGCACCCACCGCCGCACGGATTCGTGGCCGACACCGACCTGGCGGGCTACAGCCGCTGACGCGGCCGTCAACGATGGGTATTCCGACCGGTGCTCACGCACCAGCCGAACCGCCCGATCACGGAGGGCAGGATCGATCTTCTTTGGCATGACATACATCCTTCCAACTCAAAAGGATGCGGCATCAAACCTGGGGCGCTTCACTCTCAGGTCGTCACGCTGTTGCCTGGCGAACGGCACACGTTTCGGATCTGCACTCAGGTAGGAGCAACGCACCCCGGTTGGACTGCAAGGTCGGTCGTGAACGTCGCCAACAATGCGGGCCACTACGGCGCTCCCGAACGCCGTACTCCGGCGATGCCGCGCGCGCGGCGATGCCGCGCGCGAATCGTGGCTCACGTCGAATCTCTGATTAGAAGCTGAGTCGGAAGTAGGAGATCGACGGGGGCGGAGTGGTTCGATTCGATCTGATGCAGGAGCAGCTCCGCCGCGCGCCTGCCCATCTCAAACCCGGGAACTGCCACGGTCGTGAGGCTCGGTGTCACCTCGGAGGCGAAACCGAAGTTGTCGAAACCAGCGACGGCGACGTCCCGGGGCACGGAGCGTTGACCCTCACGGAGCTCCTTCATCACGCCGAGGGCAACGAGATCCGAAGAGCAGAGTATTGCGGTTGGCGCCACTGAGAGCGACATCAGCGCATGAACCTGGTGCGATTGCGCTGAGTCATACCCCTCGGCTTCGAGACGCACCAATTCGTCGTCCGCCGGCAGCCGGGCCGCCCTGAGCGCGTCACGATAGCCGGCCAGGCGCTGCTCGATCACCGCCCACGGTACCTTCGGGCCCACGAACGCGATGCGGCGGTGTCCGCGCTCCAGGAGGTGTTCCGTCATCTTTCGGGCGCCCGCTCGTTGCTCAGCGCGCACCACCGAGACCGGTCCGATCTCGGGGAGCTCGTCCATCAGGATCAACGGCAGGCCAGCGTCGTGCATGCGCTCGACAAGGTTACGCCGGACGGCGACAGCGCCCGAGAGCTGAACGATCGCACCGTCGACCCGGCGGTCGAGGAGGGAGGCGAGCAGCTGACGGCCATCCGAACTCGGCTTCGCCCCCTGGATGAGCAGAGCATAGTCGTTATCACGGGCGACGTCTCCGACGCCAGCAATGATCATCGCCGTGAGCGGGTCGGCCCAGGAATGCCGCGTGCTCATCCAAGACCAGGAACGCGAGCGTGCGGGTCACTCCAGACCGAAGTGCAGATGCGCGTCGGTCGATCGTGTAGTCAAGAGCGGTCATGGCCGACCGAACGCGCTCTTGCGTCGTGGCGCTCATCTGCTCGAGTCGACCGTGGATGACGTTGGAGACGGTCTGGATCGACACTCCCGCTTCAGCGGCGACATCCCGTAGCGTGGGCCGCTTCGCAGGGGTGAGTCGCCCGTCGAACACTTCCGACTCCCTGACCATCATCTCATTGAGCGCGGACCGCCATGGCCCCCGATTCCTTCTTCACGAACGAACGCACTGCCGACTCTACTCGCGACAAGGTCTCGTTTACGTCAGCCCTCGTGTGAGCGGCGGAAACGTACCAAATACCTCGCGATGCGACCCAAATCCCACTGGCGCGAAGGTCTGCGACGAACGAGCGATACCGGGCCTGATCCTGCCTCAGGAGATCGCTGTACGATTCGACAGGGGCGTCTATGTCAAACGACAGATGGAAAGCCTGCCCGACCCCGCGCACTTGGAGCGGAACGTCGGCCTCGGCGAACAGGCCCGAAAGGCTGGCCGACAACTCGGTCCCGATCTGATTGACGTTCGCGTGGACGTTCTCGGCCCGCATGTGCCGAATGGCCGCGACGACGGCGGCGCAGGCGGGCAGGTTGGCGTTGAACGTGCCTGAGTGATTGGTGCCGTGAGCGAACAACGACATGATATCGGCGCGGCCGGCCAGAGCGGCCGCAGGGTAGCCGCCGGCCATGGCCTTCCCGTAGATCGCGAGGTCCGGGGTCACCCCGAAGAACTCAGCTCCTCCGCCAAGGGCAAGGCGGAAGCCGGTGATCGTCTCATCGAAGATCAACACCACCCCGTAGGCGTCGCACAGCTCTCGGACTGCGTCCAGGTAACCCGGACCGGGTTCGACGGCGCCGGCATTGAGCATCATCGGCTCCATGATGACCGCGGCGATGTCGGATGAACCTTCGAGCGTTGTCCGGAGCGCGGCGAGGTCGTTCCACTCGATTGTGATCGAATCGTCGAATGCAGACGGCAGTTGGCCGTCGCTCGGCCTCCGCGGGATTGTCCCCGTGGAGTCGAGCAGCACGTTGTCGAGCCATCCGTGATAATGCCCGCGGAATCGTACGAAAATGCTTCTGCCGGTCGACGCGCGCGCAACACGAAGCGCCGCCTGCACAGCCTCGGTGCCGGTCATGCTGAACCGTACGAGATCCGCCCAGCCGACAGCCGAGAGGACCTCCTCAGCGGCCTCGACTTCGAGGTCAGATTGCGCACCGAACACGATGCCCCGCCTCATCGCTGCACCGACCGCGGAGAGGACCGGTTCGAACGCGTGCCCGAGGAACGCGGGACCCTGTCCGAGCAGGTAGTCCACGTATTCCTTCCCGTCAACGTCCCAGAGCCGCGAGCCCTGGCCGTAGGAGAAGAACATGTCCGCAACTTCGAGCCGGACGTTCGAGTGGGTTCCCCCAGGGGTCAGCCCAGCGGCGCGGGCGGCGAGAGCTTCACGGTCTGATGACATCATGGCGTTTCCTTTATCGTTCAACTAACTGTAGCGGTGAAAGGGGATCGTAAGCCCCGGCGACTCGCGCTTGCGAGCCGGTCAAGAACCTACTCACCATTCGCCAGTTCCAAGACTCCGTCGACGCGGCGCGGAACCGCTGTGAACGAGTCTCGGAGTTCGACGGGCAGGAGCGCCTCGGGGGCATCCTGCCATGCAAGCGGGCGGAGGAAACGGCGGATCGCAGTTACACCAACCGAGGTGTGCGCAGAGTTGGTTGCCGGCCAGGGCCCCCCGTGGTGTTGACCCCATGACACCCGAACACCCGTAGGAAACCCATTGAACACGACTCGACCCGAAGCGTCCTGAAGTTCCTCGACGAGGGTCGTTATCTGATCGAGCTCGCTGGGCTCCGAGTGCACCGTCGCCGTGAGTGAGTCGGGAATGGCCCGAAGTGCCGAACTTACTTCGCCAAGTTGGGAATAGCGAGCGATGACAATGAGCGGGCCAAATGCCTCCTCCGTGGTGGATTCACGCAAGTCCGCGGCATCGATCTGAAGGATGCCCGGTGTTTGCGTGAAGCCGTCCACACCGGTCTGCGGCTCCACGAGCACGCGGGCGCGGCCTTCGGTCACGAGCCGCTGACGAATCTCCCCAAACGCGTTGAAGATCCGCTCGTTGAGAAGCGGCTGGGCTGGGGCAGTCGCGGCGCGCGCGACGAGGGTCGCTACCAGCTCATTAGCACCCCGTGGGATGAACGCGATTCCCGGCTTGGTGCACAACTGCCCCGCCGAGCCCGTGAAGGACAGGAAGAGTCCGTCGGCAATGGCTTCACCTCGCGCCTGGATCGCCCCGGTCGTCACGATCAAGGGGTTGAGGCTGCTCAGCTCGCCATAAAAGGGAATGGGACGCTCGCGACTCCCAATGATGTCCAAAAGGATGCGACCAGTCGACAGCGAACCGGTGAAACCCACCGCGGTAACATGTGAGTCCGCGACGAGGGCCGCCCCGGCACGTTGCCCGTAAATGATGCTGAGTGTGCCGACAGGGGCACCATAAGCGTTCGCTGCCTCATTCATCGCATCGAACGCTGCCCGAGACGTTAGCGGATGGGAGCCGTGAGCCTTGATAATCACGGGATTACCTGCCGCGAGAGCAGAAGCAGTATCGCCGCCCGGAACCGAAAAAGCGAAAGGAAAGTTGCTGGAGCCGAACACCGCGACTGGGCCAATTGGCACGAGCATACGTCGCACATCGGGTCCCGGACCCAAGGGGGTGTCGCCCGCGTGGTCGATGATCACTTCCAGGTATCCCCCCTCGATAACGGCATCAGCAAAGAGGTTCAGCTGAAAAACCGTGCGCGTGAGTTCTGTCCCTAAACGAGGAGCGGTGAGACCGGTCTCAGCCTGTGCTGCCGAGATGAGCGCATCGCGCCGAGACTCAAGTCCAGAGGCGATGGCACGCAACATTCCGGCTCGCCACGCGCGCGAATTACGCCTTAGCTCAATGAACGCGGCGGCCGCCCTCATCGCGATGGCGGCTACCTCGCTGTCACCAGTCGCCTCGATCCCGGTATCAGTGGTCCTTGCCGTTCGGGGATCCGTCGTGGTTGTTGTGGTCACGTGTGTGCCTTCCTCGGGATTAGGCCGCGCTGGGCCAAATTAGACATGAGCGCACCTATTCCGAACTCCCACGGCGCCACTTCCTCTGTGAGCCTGACCCGGTTCACCAGCGCGCCCAGCGAAGGCGATGCAATGCGAACGACATCATCGCCGTGGTGAGTGAAACCGTGCCCGACCTCGCCTCGATCGTCGGTAGGCGCGAACATCGTGCCCAAGTAGAGAACCAGTCCGTCGGGGTATTGGTGCCTGGCGCCAAGCGCCTGCGCCACCAGATCGGCCGGATTACGGCTGATTTGCCTCATGTGAGAGCTGGCCTCAAGGAGGTATCCATCTGCACCATCGATACGAAGCGTCACGGTTTCGTTGCGGAGGGTATCGAGATCAAACCCGTCGTCGAAGAGCCGAATGAGCGGCCCTAGTGACGCCGAAGCATTATTGTCCTTGGCTTGACCAAGCAGCAGGGCAGAGCGCCCCTCAATGTCGCGCAAATTGACATCGTTGCCGAGAGTCGCCCCGGCGATCCGCCCATCGGAGGCTACGATGAGTGCGACTTCGGGCTCGGGGTTGTTCCACTGGGAGTCCGATCGCACGCCCACATCGACTGCGGTACCCACGGTCGCGAGCACGGGAGCCTTTGTGAAAATCTCTGCATCGGGCCCGATGCCCACCTCGAGATACTGGCTCCACAACCCCTCAGACACAAGGTGCTCCTTGAGCCGGAGTGCCTCCGCGGAGCCGGGCACGAGGTCAGCGAGGTCGGTGCCTAGAGACTTGAGGATCCCAGCGCGGATCGATACCGCCGCGTCGATCGCGCCGAGCGCCTTCTCCTCGATGAGCCGTTCGAGCATCGAAATGGGAAACGTCACGCCCGCGGCCTTGACAACCTGAAGGTCGATCGGCGAGAGCAACCATGGATGCTCGGGGTCGCGGCTTCCTTCGGGTGTGTTCGCGAGCAAGTCAGCCAGCGCGCCGAGTGGCGTGCCACTCAGTCTCGCTACATCGAGCCTGGACTCTACGAGCTCGCTCATTGTGGCGACATGTTCGCTCAGGTCTAGAGCAATCCCGTTGCGCACAACTACGACGCTCGGTCCCGCCACTGCAGGAATCCAGACGCGACCCACAAGAGTTGCATGCTCAGCGTTTTCGGGCAGTAGTGAGGCGATCCCTCCAGTCCAGTCAGTCACGGAAGTGCCCCCATTTCGGGGCTGTCAGGACCGGGGTGGGTCCTCATAGGATTCCCTACCCACGAAGATCTCCCAGTTCGATGACTACTTTTACTATCCCGAACGCGATAGCCGACCTTTCCAATGCGGGAGTGTCCACTGTGGCGCGCAAGGCCGTGAACTAATGGGCGAACGGCCATATCGGCGCTCCGGTCGTGTCAGTCTGAACCGCGAAGATGGACCCGGCGAGAGGTTGGCTCGCGAGCTGCTCATCGCTGAGGTTGGCCCGAGCTGACGTGATGTACAGGATCCCGTCAGCACCGAACGCACAACTCGACGGCTGCGCCACCGGCATAGCAATCGTTGACATCAGCGTTCCGTCAGGACTGTAGCGGCGCACCTCGGACCCTCCCCAGATCGCAAGAAAGATGCTGCCGTCTGCCCCGACCGCTAGCCCGTCGGGAAGTCCTTGCCGGATCGCAACGAGGGTGGTGAACCCCTCGATGTGGCCCTCGTCAGCCTCGAACTTCGAGACCATGAGCCGACCGGCCACGCTATCGACGAGGTACATGAGCCTGTCATCCGGGCTCCACCCGATGCCGTTGGGCAGGTCGAGGCCCGACATGTGAATCGTGCTTGGACTGGTGCCATCCCATCGATGAAGTGAACCCCAGCCGGACTCGACATTCAGCCCATTACTGCCGGCCCAGAGCCGACCACGGGAATCACACTTCGCGTCGTTCATGCGCAGATCAGGTCGAGTCAGTGCGCGGTCCACGATCTTGAGCTGTTCATCGACCAAGAAGCCGAACCCGTCCTGAACCGCAACAGCAAAGCCTGGACTGGTCGCGCGCGGAATGGCAGCACCGAGCATCATCCCCGCCTCGGTTGTCACGAGCGAGCCCGTGACAACGTCGCTCTGGTGCAAGAGCCCCGGAACGATGTCTACCCAGCACAGTAGGCCGGTACGTTCGTCGAAGACAGGTCCCTCACCCACGTTTGCGTCGGCTCTGACTACTACTTCCGGTTTCACCTGGATTCCGCAGCATTCGTGACCCAGGTGGCAGTTTGCGCACACGCAGTTCCGGCCGATGGGAACTCCCCAGTCGAGCGGTGCATGCCGCCGCTGCACTGAGATAGGCCCGGGCTCGTCACTTCACGGCTCCTGCCGTAATGCCCTCGGCTAGGTTGCGCTGGAAGAACATGAAAACTAGCAGCGGCGGGATGAGCGCGATCGACAACCCCGCGCTGATGAGCGGGATTCCCGCGGTGTGCTCGCCGTTCAGAAGCGCGAGCCCGGCCATCAGGGTTCGCTTGTCCGGCCCTTGCAGCAGCAGTAGCCCGTACAGCAGTTCGTTCCACAGCCACAGAAAATTGAGGGTTGCGAGGGTCAGCAACCCCGGCCGCACCAGCGGAAGCACCACAGACCAGAGCGCGCGGAGCGGCGATGCGCCGTCGACGGCCGCTGCTTCGATGACCTCCGTCGGGATACGCCGGTAGTAGGCGGTCATCAGGTAGATGCTGAATGGAAGCTGAAGTGCGCAATAGACGAGGATCAGCCCGAGGAAATTGTTGAGCAGCCCGATCTGCTGAACGGTTCGCAGCATCGGAATCATCAACACGCTCGTAGGCAACATCATGAGGGCGAGGACACCAACGAGGCCTATGTTCCGGAACGGTATCTTCAGGTGCGTCAGTGCATACGCCGCAAGCACCGACATTGCCGTGATCAGCACCACGGACGCCGCCACCACGATGAACGAGTGACCGGCGAATGTGCCGATCTCGGCGACGTTCCAAGCGTTTTGAACGTTGGCGAGAGTCGGATTCGGCGGGAGGCCGATCTCGTTCGCCTGATAGTCTGAGTCCGTCTTGAAAGCGTTCGAGAAGACGAAGAGCAGCGGATAAATTGTGCTGAGCGCAATGCTCGCCAAGATCAACCAAACGACGATACGGCCTAGGCGCCCAACCACCCGTCGGGGTGTCCAGCCCGGTCGCCTCACTCTCGCAGCCGCTGTTGCGCTCATTTGTCAGCCCGCCGAAAGAGCCAAATTTGGAGAACGGCAAGCACTAGGGTCAGCGCGAAGAGCACTACACCGATCGCACTCGCGTACCCGAAATTACCGAACTTGAAGGCCTCTTGGTAGATGTTGTAGTCGAGGATGTAGGTCGCGTATCCAGGTCCGCCTCGAGTCAAGGTGTAAACGAGCGGGAACAGTTGTGAGAACGTGCTGATGAGCACGAGAACCGCCCAGAATTCAATTGCAGGAAGTATTTCCCAGAGGATGACCGAGCGCTGGATGCGCCACCAACCGGCGCCGTCAAGCCGAGCTGCCGCGATCAGGTCGTCGTCGACTGAGCCGAGTGCCGCCAGAAAGATGAGAACACCAACACCAAACGATGACCAGATGACGACGGAGGCGAGCGTCACGAGGGCGAGGGCGGGGTCCCCGAGCCAGTTCTGAGTAATGAAGCCAAGGCCGATGGACCTAAGGAGAGTGTTGACCGCACCCTGCGGCTGCAGCATCACGGAGAAGAAGATGCCGACGATCACCGGCGAGAGCACGTTCGGCACGAAGAATGCGAGTCGGAAAACCCGCCATCCGAATGGACGGGACCTGAGCGCCACAGCGACAAAGAATGGAACGATTACCCACACGGGAACCGCGAGCAGCAGCAGAAGGTTGTTCTGGAGCGCCTGCAGAAATACTGGGTCAGTGGCGAGATTGTAGTAGTTCTTGAGCCCGACGATGATTGGCTCGCCGATTCCGTCCCACGAGGTGAAGCTGAGCAGGATCGATTGGATCGCGGGCCAGATGCGCAGCAAAACCAACACGGCCAACGCGGGCACTACAAAGCTGATAGCTATTAGCAGTCCGGTTCTGCGGCGCGAGTTCGCCGGCTTGCGCCGGCCGGGCAGCGTTTGCTGCTCGGCCGACGCAGGCACGATCGTGCTGGATTGCATGGTTTAGTTTGATCGATCCTGTGTTGCCTGAAGGGCAGCGAGCGCGTCCTCAACTGAGATCTGTCCGCTAAGAACCAGATTCAACTGCTTCTGATGGTCAGCAGAGACCTGCGGCGCCCATAGGCCGTGCGGGGGGAAGCTGAGCTGCTTGGCGTTAGCTTGGTCGGCAAGGATCTGCTTGACCTGTGCTGGGACACTGTCCCCGATAACAACCTGGCTGTTGTTGGGCAGAACGCCGCCGACATCGAACTGCAGCTGAGCGCCTTCAGCGCCGGTCAGGTAGCTGATGTAGTCGTACGCCAAGTCGGACTGGGTGCTGAACTCTGTGATGCTCCAAGCGACCTGCGCGCTGTACGGAAGGAAGTTCGCCTTCTCACCGGCGACCTCACCCGGTGCCTGGAACACGCCGACGTTCTCTTCGCCGAGACCGGCGTTGAATTGCACATAGGACGCGTCGCTTGACGGAAGCCCGAGGAAGATCGCCTCGTTGCCTGCTGCGAAGCTTGCAACGCCGTCCGTGAAGAGTGGCAGCGACAGGTAATCCGAGCCGAAGTAGCCGGCGTTGTACAGGTCGACATACCTGTCCTCCACGACCTTGACGAGGTCATCGGTGAACTTCAAGTCGTTGTTCGCGAGTTCAAAGGTCTGGGCCGCAGTAATGATCGACGGAGCCAGAATGGTGAACCACCAGTCGTTCGTGTATCCCTCTACGTTACCCCCACCGAACGGCGTGATGCCCGCGGCCTTGAGCGCGACCGCAGCCGCTACAAGCTCGTCGTACGTGGTCGGCGGAGCTTCAGGGTCGAGACCTGCTTGGGCGAAGAGTTGCTTGTTGTAATAGAAGACGATTCCTTGGTTTCCGAACGGGATACCGTAGGTTTCCAGGGTGGGATCGAAGTCTTTGCTGACCGGCTCCCAGCCGCTAAGCGTGTTGCGCTGTTCATCAGTGATTCGGTCGTTGAGAGGTACAAGCGAGCTGGTATAGGAGAGGATGCCCTCGGCAGCTGGCAGAGCCATAATTACGTCCGGGCCGGTCTGGGAGGTGAACGCACCCTTGAGCAGTGCGTCATATTCGCCGAACGGCTGGCCGACGTGCTCGATGGTGACTCCGGGGTTGGCTTGCTCGAAGTTCTGGTCAAGCTGCTTGAGGGCCTCGCCCCAAGCCTCCGACGAGTACTGGAAGTCCCAGACAGTGAGAGTCCTATCGCCTCCCTCAGTGGGCGTTCCTCCAGAGGTGCAACCAGCAAGTGCCAGCGATGCAATGGTGGCCGCCGCAAGTGCTTTGGCTACGCTTCTCGGCAGTTTTCGGTAGTGAGCATGTGACTTCATTGTGTTCCTTTCGGGATCGAGACGTGTTCAACAGCGAACACATCTTCTTGGTGCGGTGGAGCGGCTGACGGCGGACCTCAGAGGTCCGCCGCGTACCCCGCGAGCTCCGTGGGGTAGTTCAGATTTGCCGGGAGGGCAGCACCCGGACCGGTGGGTGCGCGCAGCATCCCGTCAGATCCGAGGATTGCCTCACGGCGTACGGGCAGGGTCGTGACGATCGATTCGTAGTAGGTCGTGTTGGAGATTGACATGCACAGATGCTGGTTCGGGATGTCCATCCCGTGCACCTCCGCGCGAAGCCGGAATGAGTCTGCAAGGTGCGCGCTCCGCATAGCTCCGGTGAAGCCGGCACGCAGTCCGGTGCTCGCGCGGATGCCAAACGTTGCCGCGCCCGCTCGGATGAAGTCTGCGGAGTTCATGTGAGCGCCATCTGAGGTCTCGGCCACGAGTAACGGAACGGTGACGGAACGAGCGAGCTGCGCGTAGGACGTAATGCTGAACTCGCGCATCGGCTCCTCATACCACAAGTAGTTGGCCTCCGACAGGGCGCGTCCGATGTACATTGCGTCGGGAAAGTCAAAGGCAGCGGACCCGTCGTACATGAGGGGTATATCCGGCCCGACGTGGTGCCGTAGCGCGATGCAGAGCGCCGCGTCTTGACGAGCATCGCCCCAGGCGTGCAGCTTGATTCCGTGGTAGCCGAGTGCGAGAGCCTGGTCAGCGACCTCAAGGAATTCCTCGGTCGTATCGAATGTGGATGTCGAAGCGTACGAGGGCAACTCAGTTCTGAACCCGCCCAACAACTCCCAGACAGGCACGTTGTAGAGGCGGCCAGCGAGATCCCACAACGCGATGTCAACGAGACCGAGAAGGGGTAGCGCGAACTCCTCGATGCGGTCGAGCTCCCAGATTCGATGCCACAGCCACTCGCGCTGAAGCGGATCCTGGCCGATGAGCTCGTCGCGGAGGATACGGTCGACCATGTCCTGAAGTTGTGGACCGCTGCCGGGATGCCCAGCGAAAGCAACCCCTGTGGCGCCAACGTCGGTACCGATTCGAAGGATTCCACGCGCGCCGGCTGGAGGACTGCCAGGAATTCCCCGGCGCCACTTGAATGCGGGTTCGACCACAGGCACCTCAACTTGCCAACACTCCACGTGCGTGATCTTCACTACTTCTCTTTCCTAGTAAAGGGGTCTAGGTATCCATCGCCGAGATCATGCGTCAAACGTTTGACAACTGACCTTACGACTTTCCAGTAAGCTAGTAGGTCTAACGACTGCTGTCAACAGACCCAGGAGATGATTGAGTTCGTGAACAGAAGTTCGACGGCACGACCACTTCTTGTCTCTCCGGAGCAGACCCGAGCGAAGCGCCCGTATCGACTCAGCGAAGAGATTGCTGCGGAGATCACGGACCAGATCGTGCGAGGTGTCTACCCGCCCGGGACAGCGCTGCCCAACGAGACCCGCCTTTGCGAAATCTTCGGCGTCAGCCGCCCGGTGATCCGCGAGGCCCTCAAGGTCATCGAGCAGAAGGGACTCGTCCGGATTCGTCAGGGCGAGGGCACAACAGCGCTGGCTCGAGAGGAGTGGAATCTCCTCGATCCCGATGTGCTGCGCAATTCACTCGAGAACCAAGGGTCGTCCACGCTCCGCGAGGACGTCGTGGCCCTTCGTCGCGATCTCGAGATGAATATGGTGCGGAGAGCCACCTTGCGCCTCACCCCGGCCGATCTCGAAGAGCTTAAAGGTCTTCTTGAAACGATGGACACCGTCTCCGACCCCCAACTCCTTCATCTGGCTGACTCCCGATTCCACTCGCTCATTCACCAGGCGTCCGGCAATGACATCGCCCGCACGATTGTCCTCCTCCTCGTGACCGAGGTGACGACCGCAGGCTCATTGAACCCCGGTCGCGACGTCTACGGCGACTCGAACTTGTCGCACCGGAATGTGTACGAACGGCTGGTCGCCGGCGACTCCGAAGGAGCGGCACAAGCCATGGGGGAGCACATCGCGCAACGATGGTTCCTCAGTAACCGTGAATATGACGAGTTGTCATAGCGCTGATTGTCGGCGCAGGCAGCGCAGCTGGGCTCTTTGAACGAGCGAACATCGTGGGGCGCTATCTCCTCATGGAGCGCGGTGGCGAGCGTACAGACGCGGCGGCCGCCGCGTCTGGGGCAGCATCGTGCCGCGGGCGTGTTCAAATTAGGGGATGCTGGCGCGGCCGAGACCCGACGCCAAAGCATTCGAGGACGATACGGTCACTCCGCAGTCGCTCGTCACGCTGGCGACGAGTATCGCAGTTCTCGCCGCGTGCCAACGCTCACGATTGCCCAACCCGCGGTCGCCTTCCCGCTGCGTGCGGCGTTGTTGCCAGCGTCATGCTGGACATGCGCAATGCCGAGCAAGTTCGCCCGTATTTGAGCAGCATCCCGATCACTAGCGCGGGGTTGTCGATCGCACTGATCCCCCCGGATGGTGCTCTAGATCTTCTTCCAGCGAAATCTCCGTGAAGGCACTGCAGCGGTAGGCGTGAAGTGGCGGGAATTACAGTGGTGGCCGACGCTGCTCGCGCCCCACCACTGCAACGAGAGGAACTGCATGCCAGATAGCGGCTAACCCTGAGCACCTGCCACGAGTCCACGGATGTAGCCCAGCGCAAAGAGTCTGCCCAACGTCTCGTAGCCGGGATGGCGGTTAGACTCGCCAAACATCGTGGGAACATGATCTGCACGCATTGGCCCCGCGAAACCGATGCGCTCATATTCTCGCACGCACGCTGCCATGTCAGTCTGGCCCGAGTCGTGGAACGTCTCAACAAAGTCACTGGCAACCCCGACAACATCGCGAAAATGAACGAACGCGATCGAATCATCCGATCCAAACTCGCGGATGACATTAGGTACATCGTCTGTCATTAGGGCAAAGTTCCCTTGGCAGAAAGTGATTGCGTTCGCTGGGGATTGGCGAAGCCCGAGCAGCCGACGGAACCCGTCTAATGAACTCATGATCCTCGGAATACCCCGCACGACTGCGGTTGGTGGGTCATCTGGGTGCATGGCAAGCCGCACATGCGCCAACTCAGCCTCCGGTACAACCGCATCCAGGAAATACTTCAAAGAGTCCCAAAGTTCCTCCGGGTCAAGCGCACCACCAGAGTCAACTGGTGGGAGGTTTGTCGCGTCCTGTTCGCGGTAGCCAGTGACCAGAGCACCCCCCCGAGACGGAATCGCTACCGCGGTTCGGGCCCAGCTTGTGAGTGCCATCCAGTTGTAACACAGCAGGGGTATCCCCAGCCGACCCATCGCCCGGATCTGCGCGATCATTTCTTCGATCTGCTCGTCGCGCCCCGCGCGACCAAGCCTTGCGAGGTCGAGTGGAGGTGTGTCTTCGAGGCCAACAACTGCGAATCCACCTTTACGAAAGCCCTCGATGTCACGGGCTAGAGATGCCTCGCTCCACGGCCGGATGTCACCCCTAGCTTCCACTTTGTGGGCGTTCGCCCCAACTGATGCGAACATGCGTTGGTCCTGCTCCCCTCCATTGAGAAGAGCAACCACATCATCTACACCACATTGCTTGACGAGGCCCCACAATTTCTCATCGGTTCTTGGAGACAGTAGCTCGGTAAGTTGCACAGGTTTGTATCCTTTTCTTTTGGCGGCGACCAGAACGGGGACTCGGCAACCTGGCCAACACCGCCGGTAGACGAGCAGGTCCGTTCCTGAGGACTAGTGACGAATGCGTCCGGTGTAGTTGAGTTCGGAGGCGAATCGACTACCCGCTCTCGATGTTCCAAATGGCCGCCCACCCTTCTTCAGAATCCGTGAGGTAACCGAAAGTCTTCTCGTTTGTGAGCGACGGGATAACAATATGATCTGCCTTTCAGTAGATTCGAGCGAGGAGTCCCCCGTCCACCACGATGTCCGTCCCGGTGATGTAGGCCGACTCCTCAGACGCAAGGAAAAGCGCGGCGTTTGCCACATCGTCCGGTGTGGCTATGCGGCGAAGTGGGTAGTGGAGTTCGATCTCCCGCCGAGCGGCCGCGGGGTCGGGCTGAAAGTCGAAGAATTCGCGAACCATGTCGGTTTCAACATCTCCTGGGCAAATCGTGTTGCACCGGATTTGGTCGGGTCCAAGTGCGGCGGCAACTGAGCGGCACAATGAGCGGAGCGCGCCTTTCGTAGCGCCGTACATCGGTAGGTCCGGATCTCCGGTAAGACCTAGCAAACTCGAGGTAAGGATGATGGAGCCCCCGCCGTTCCCACGCATATGCGGGGCGATCAGGCGAATTGAGTCCGCGATTGCTCGCAGATTCACCTCGTACATTTGATCCCAAGCCTCGGGGGCAGTGTGTTCGAGGTCGCCGATAAACTGAACCGCCGCGTTCGCATGCAGGACATCGATGCGATGCACCAACTCAAGGGATCGTTTGATCATCCCCCGTGCATCTGTCACGTCATGGACCAGCGCAAACGATCTATGGCCGCTACCTGTGATTAGATCGACCGTCTCGACCACCTTCTGTTGATCACGATCGACGCAGACAACCTCGGCACCCTGCGCAGCGAAGAGGCGTGCAACGGCTCTTCCGATGCCGCCACCAGCACCTGTTACGACCGCCACCTTAGTGGCAAGCCGCCCGCATCTCGGATCTTCCGTCATGCCTTTGTTCCTCCGGTAGCTCGCGCACAGATCTTTCTTCAAGCCTCGCCACGGGCGATTGTCTCGGAGGTTCCACCAAACTCATCTCGCCAGTTCAGACAAATTATCACTGGGTGTTGCGAAACGCAATGCGAATCCCGTTTGATGAGACGTGTATGGTTCGTCTGAAGCGACAAATTGGCGGAGGAGGGTCCTTCGCGACCTGATGAATCGTCCAGGAATGACAGGAGGCGCGGGATGCACGACTCGAACCGTTCGGGCCACGGCATGGACGACGCAAACCAGGGCTGGGCATTGTTGTCGAGCGCGCTCGCCGCAGACGCGCTAGACGTACTCGGCATGCGCGAGCAATGCCTCGCGTATGATGTAAGGCCTCTTGAACCGACGCAGCGGGTCGTTGGTCGCGCGTTTCCTGTCCACTCACAGCCAGCGACATCTACCGCTCCGACCACCCCGTACGAGGGGCTCATGGCAGCTCTTGACGACCTCACTGCGGACTCCGTGTTCGTCTTCGAGACCGGGCGGTCGGACGCCGCCGGGGTGTGGGGAGAGCTCATCACTACCGCCTGCGTCGCCACTGGCATAGCGGGAGCTCTTACAGACGGACTTATTAGGGACGTGAGCATAGTGCTTGAGTCGGGCTTCCCGGTGTTCAGCCGCGGTGCCACACCCTATGACAGCAAGGGCAGGGTGGACGTTGTTTCGCATGGCGCTCCGATCGTCATCGATGGCGTAACCATCTCGGCAGGGGATCTAGTTGTGGGTGACGCAGACGGAGTATGCATCGTGCCCGCAGAAGTCGAGCTTGAGGTCCTCGAACTCGTCAGGCAGAAACGAGAGGGCGAAGGGAGCTTCCGTGACGCAGTCCGAGGTGGAACGAGCATCTCCGACGCCTTTCGACGATTCGGTGTACCGTGACTTGCCTTCGCAAACGCCGCGATCCGCGATAGCCGTTCGCATATCTTCGGCTTCCTGAAGCGGACGATGGGCCCGTCCCGCTGCTGATGCCACCGACGCCGCCCGGATTGGCGCACTAACTGCATCAATCTCGAATCGAGGTTTGTCGAGCGCCGCTAGACGTCGTGTTATGCGCGTGGAGACCGGAGCGAAGAGTTGGGCTCCGGAATCCCCGGCGGTAGTCTCTCAGTCACTGAGACTCTACTTCTAGGTGTCAGGAAGTGGGGACGGCTAGATGTCAAATGCCCTGGAACGTGGACTTGATGTCTTGGAGATTCTTGCCAAGAGCGGCGAGGCGCGGGTAACCGACATCATGGCCCAGCTCGGCGTATCGCGAGCTACGGTGTTTCGAATAATCAGTACCCTAGAGACCCGCGGGTATGTCGAGCATGTCAAGCACAAGCCGCTCCTTCGCCTCGGTCGAGTGGTTGGCCAGTTGGCGGACGCGGTCGACACAAGCGAGCTGGCACGCCTCGCGGCTCCGGCGTTGAGTGATCTACATCAGAAGACGGGAGAGACGGTCAACCTCGCAATTCTGCAGCGCCACAGGATTATTTGGGCTGCGGCCGTGGAGAGCGACTTTACCCTCAGGCACTCGACCACGATCGGCGATGCAGTTCCCGCATACGCGACGGCCATAGGCAAGGCCCTGCTCGCGTCGCTGCCGCGGTCGACGTGGAACGCCCTGCTCCCCTCTGAGCCGTTTCCTGCGCGGACGCCGAACACCCGGCGCACGCTTGCCGAACTTGAGGTCGATGTCGAATCGGCTCGTGCTCGTGGATGGGCACTTGATGATGAAGAGTCCGAATTGAGCGGCGTGTGCGTGGCAGCATCGATTCTTGGATCTGACGGTCGCGCGATCGCGGCGATCTCGGTCTCATCTGTCACTGGCCGGCTTGTTGAGAAAGATCGCGCGGAACTAGGCGCAGCCGTTCGGGAGTGGTGTGCGCGCATCACCACTGAGTTCAGCGCCGAGCCAGTTTCCGGCGTCTGACGCGTGAACAGATCGGCCTGCTGAAACCGAGCCTGTTGCATAGTTTTCGCCGGGCGATGCGATGGCGGCCAAGAGCGCGCATCCGGACAGTCCCGTCGCCTAGGTGTGTCCCTTGTCTTGAGCGATATGGAGTTCTGCGCCGGAGGATCCGAGGCGGGCGAAGTTCAGCCTGTTGAGCTTCCCTTGCCGGATGCAACAATTCGCCTTGCCTGCTCGACGACCTGCGCGGCCGAGGGCATGACGGACTCCTGGAGCACGGTCGATGACGGCACACGTATGTCGGGCAGGCCGATGCGCAACACCGGTCCCGAGGGCGCCGCGTAACGCCGTTCCGCAATCCGGGCCACGACCTCAGCTCCGAAACCCCCCGTGAGGTTGGCTTCATGCAGAACGATCGCCCGCCCGCCGGCCGCGACCAGTGCAGCCTCGATTGCCGGCCCATCGAGAGGCGCAAGCCAGCGCAGATCAAGCACGGCGACATCGATACCCTCGGATGCGAGTTGTTCGGCGGCCTCGATCGCGACCTTCGTCATCCGGCCCCAGGTGATGACCACTAGGTCGCGTCCTTCCCGGCGCAATCTGGCACCTCCGACTGGCTCAACGGGCGCATCCACGTCAACGAACGCCTTGTCGAGGTACAGCGCACGCGACTCGATCATCACGACCGGGTCAGCGTCGGCGATGGCGGCGCGGGTCATCGCGAAGGCATCGGCGGCGTTCGACGGTAGACCCACTTTCGAAGGTCGAGCATGCGCTCCTCGGCAATGCGGATGGTGAGCATCATGCGCAGCAGGTCGAGGTCCGTGGGGGTGGAGGTGGTCATGTAAGTTCCTTTCGTGAGCGTGCGTGAGGGCCAACGAGCCACTGGCCCGCTGAGGTGATGGTCTGCGCGAGCGACGGGAATGCGGCAGGCAGGGTAAGGCAACCGTGGGTGTAGCCGTCGAGGGCCTCGTGTTCAACCCTGACCCCACTGGCACGAAGATGGCCCACCAGCACGATTGCCTCATCGGCTGAGGGGTCTAATGACGAGGTGATCACGAGTGTTTCCGGCAGGCTCGAGAGGTCCTCATCCCACAACGGGCGACGATCGTCGCCACGATAGGCGTCCCAATACCACCGCATCGCCGCGGCGCTCAGAAAGAATCCCGAGCCGAGCCGTTGCCACGACCGCGACCGCATCGCCGGGTCGCATGCGGGCTGGATCAGTAGGATCGAATGGATGCCGCGTTCCGGGTGCTGGACAATCGATTGTCGAACGGCCTCAACCACGATGTGTGCACCCGAGCTGTCGCCCGCGATACCGAGCCGGCCACCGACCGCCGCGAGCTCGCCTACCACCGCGAGCACGTCGTCCACCGCAGCTGGGGCTGGGTACTCAGGTGGCCGCCGATAGTTGACAGCGACGAGCGGACGCCCGGTGGCATCCACGAGACGTCGACAGATGCCGTCGTGCGTATCGAGGTCGCCGGTGATCCAACCGCCGCCGTGAACGTAGACAGTCAGCTCATTGCTGCAGAGTTCGGTGCCGTACCGCCTCACGGGAACGCCCGCGATCTCGCCATCGACGGATGAGATCGTATCCGGGCCGGTGTCGAACATCTGCGCCAGCAGTCGGCGACGAGTGCGCGCGCCCTCAACGTCGCCTACCTTGATGCGCGCCAGCGCGCCAATCTCAGCGAGCAAGGCTGTTGTTTCGGAATGCATCAAGGGATCTGCCCTGGCGCGATTGTCATCGCACCTCCGTCGACGCCTAGTACTGCGCCGGTTATAAACGACGATTCGGCGCCCAGAAAGAATGCGACGGACGATGAGACGTCCTCTGGAGTACCCCACCGGCCCATGGGCGTCAGGTGGTTCCATGCCTTCTGCTGGCGTTCGGGATCGGGCGAGACCTTGAGGAGCTCCTCGTTCATGTTGCTCTGGATGAGTCCGGGAGCCACGACGTTGCAGCGAATGCCCCGCTGGATGTATTCCGCGGCGACCTGTCGCGACAGCGCTTCGACCCCACCCTTCGACATCGCGTACGCGGCGAACCCGGGGAAACCAACCTTGGCCTGTATGGACGAAATATTTACGATTGAGCCGCGCCCACGCGGGAGCATCGCCCTGCAAGCTGCGGCAGTGCCGTGGAACATTCCAAGAAGGTTGACGGCGACCCCGCGCTCGAGGTTCTCAACTGGGAGATCGACCACCGACCCGAGGATGTTGTAGCCGGCGCAATTGACGTAGCCCTCAAGTTGCGCGCCCTCATCGGCGAGCCTGGTCGCTTCGGTGTGCACGGCGGGGTCGGCAACGTCTCCGATCAGCTCGACCCACCGGGTCGCCTCGTCTGCGGTGAGCTGGCTCATTGCCGCCTCGGGGAAGGTCAGGTCCATGCCGACGACCTTCCATCCATCGGCGAGCAACCTCAACGCGATCGCCTTGCCGATGACGCCCCCGGCGCCGGTCACCACACAACTGCGCATTGCTATGCCTTCCTCACCTCGATGAGTAGCGAGGTGCGCCGCACCTCATCTGGCTCCAGGTATGGAGCATCGCCCATCTCGCGGTCGTGCGCGCGACCGAGCACGGAGCAGTTCGCGGGCTCGATGGCCGCCACCGCGGCGCCTCGATGGGTCGCGATCCACTCGTGCACGCGGTCCAGACCGAGCCAGGACACACGCGCGACGATCTCCACCTTCGTGTTGGCGAAGGTGAGCGACCGCCACCCATTGGCGTCTGCTGGAACCCGGTGCTCGAGAACCAGTTCGTCGGCGGCGATCGCCGTGAAAGGCGCCCGCCAGCCCGTGGCAACCTCGCCCCCGTCACGAGATACTGTTGACTCCACTTCGCCCTCCACCGCGAGTTCCGGACCGAGGAACGGTTCGCCCCAGTTCACGTGATAGAGGAAAGGTGCTTGCAAGCGCTCCAAACCAAGGTTGGTCACAGCGTCGTCGATTCGCAGCGAACCAGCGGACGGGATCACAGTGATTGTTCGACGGCACTCCATGGCGCCATCCCGGATAAGGCCAGTTACGAGTGTCGTGTCGCCCTCATGTCTTACCGTGACCTGCGTCGCCGGGATCATCGCCAGATCGCCGTGTAGACCATATCCCTCGCTCGGTTCTCCCACGTTGTTGAGGCCGCAGGTGGTGACCATGCTTTGGGCGAAACTCGAAAGCCACGGATCGTCCGTGTACGCGTCCGTTGCCGATCCATTCCAGTGCAGCGGCACCCCAGCGAACCACGCGCCATCGATCTCGAGACCGCGGGACGGAACGATGCGTACCGACAGTCCCCCGGTGCTCTCGACCAGGTAAGGCGCGCTCAGGGGGATCATCATCGCTTCAGTCTCTTCCAATTTGCTCGATCGCCTCCCAGTCCCAGTCGATCCCGAGACCGAGTGTCGCGGGTCTGCTGCACGGTTAGGTGACCGTTTCTCGTCACGCAGCCAGTGCGGCTGGCGTGTTCATGATGGCCTCGAATTCGACGGGCGTCAAACGACCCAGAGAGTCCTGTCGGCGGCGCCGGTGGTAGGTGCGTTCGATCCAGGTCACGATCGCGATGC
>Ga0163151_10003853_pt1 | contig 20967 bp, 7 predicted proteins | sample OliLakLV19MP5IB2_FD_145596 | JGI IMG/M metagenome (GOLD analysis project Ga0163151, IMG submission 145596) | Freshwater microbial mat bacterial communities from Lake Vanda, McMurdo Dry Valleys, Antarctica - Oligotrophic Lake LV.19.MP5.IB-2 | ecosystem: Environmental > Aquatic > Freshwater > Lake... | reverse complement strand
CACCATCAAAATTACCTTTACGTCCTGCAACTTCCATTTCATAGCAAAGTTCAGAAAACATCTTAGCCCCAAGAATGCTACTGGTAGACCTTAAACTATGGGCGGCATATTCCACTTGGGATGAATCTTGCTCTAGGATGGCTTTATGAAGTAGTTGCAATAATACTGGTGATTCTTCTTGGAGAAATAGATTAATCATACGTCTGGGCAAAGTTAAGGAAATTTTCTCAATTTCGCTCAGGGCATTGGGATCGAAGTCTGTGGATGATGTCGTTAAATCTCGTTGCTCCGTAATATTTTCTGAAATGTTTCCCCATCGCTCCAGCGTTCGTTGTAAAGTCGCAAAAAATATGGGTTTGCTGATGTAGTCATCCATCCCAGCATTTAAACACATCTCTCGATCGCCCTGCATCACACTTGCCGTCATGGCAATCAAGATTGGACGGGATGGAGTAGTGGATATGTCTGACCAATTTTGAACGATATAGTTAGCAGCCTCTATGCCACTCATCCGAGGCATCTGCACATCTAAAAATACAATGTCATAGGTATGGGTTTTCAGAGCGTCGATCGCTTCCAACCCATCATTGACAATCACTGGAGCGTATCCCATTTTGTCGAACATAGCTCTAACCAGTTCTTGATTGATGGTATTGTCTTCCGCAATCAAAATTTGAAGTGGTAAGGTCGTAGCTAAATCAGAATTAATGGGATTGCTCCGATCGAATTTCCCAACCAAAGGCATAATCCCTTGAGGTGCTTCATCCGTAGCCACAACTGGCAGGATGAAGGAAAAGACAGTACCTTCACCGATCGTGCTTTCTGCCCAAATCCGTCCGCCCATCATCTGGACAAGCTTTTGACAAATAGCTAGCCCCAATCCTGTGCCTCCATACTTACGGGCTGTGGCAATAGATGCTTGGGAAAATGCTTGAAAGAGCTTTTGCAACTGTTCCGATGTCAGCCCAATGCCAGTATCTTGTACGGCAAAGAGTAATTCTAAGCCATTCTCAGTCCGAACAGATATCGTTAACCGCACTTCTCCAGTATCGGTAAATTTAACCGCGTTATTAGCTAAATTGAGCAGGATTTGCCTGAGCCGAATGGCATCACCTAGAAAGTAAGCAGGTGCATTTCGATCGATCTGGTATGATAGCTTAATTCCTTTTTCCTCGGCTTGTGTGGCAAGGAGAGTGCAGGTATCTGTGACAATTCTATGCAGGTCAACTGATAAATTCTCTAATTCCAGTTTGCCTGATTCCAGCTTGGAGAAATCTAAAATATCGTTAATTACGGTTAGCAATATTTCGCCACTCGTTTGAATTGCCTGCACAAACCTCTGTTGTTCTGTACTCAAAGCAGTGGTAGATAATAGCTGAGTCATGCCCAAAACACCATTAATGGGAGTGCGGATCTCATGACTCATCATCGCTAAAAAGTCTGACTTAACTCGAAGTGCTGCTTCTGCTGTTTCCTTAGCACTTTGGAGATGCTTCTCAAATTGCTTGCGCTCAGTAATATCGCGAAATCGCCACACAAATCCCCAAAATTTACCGTCGGGAGCTTTAACTGGACTACTAAAATACTCGTAGGTAGAATCTTTTGTGACTACTTCTCCATGATTGATCTGCTCTGGTAAATCATAGGTATTTTCTAAAATTTGAGTAAGTTCTGGTGGAAACTTTGATTCGTTAAACAGAGGGAGTAAAAGCAACTCATTACCATAGGGATTAGTTGTTGTGGCATTAATCTCCCATATTTCACACAATTTCTGGTTATATCCTACTAATTGTCCTTGTTCGTCGGCGGCAATGACACCTTCTAGGCTAGCTTCTAGTTGGGCATATATTAAAGCATTAGCGCGTTCTAGTTGATCGTATTGTCTTTTAATCCGCAGCATCGACTTGAGCCTAGCCCGAAATTCTAAGGAATTTATCGGTTTACTCAGGAAGTCATTAGCTCCTGCCTCTAAGCATTTTGCTAAGTCTTCCTTGGCGGTAAGGGCGGTTACCATAATAATGGGAACGGTTTTCCACTCCGTTAGAGATCTAATATGTTGACAGACTTCTATGCCATCCATATCTGGCATCATCACGTCTAGCAAAATGACATCTGGCTGAAACAATTCCAAGTAAGAGATCGCCTCTTGACCACTAGCAGCATAGTGCAATTGATAGTCTTGAGAATTTAGGTGAGCCTCAATTACATCAAAATTATCGGGTTCGTCATCAACAACTAGAATCGAAGGTCTATCCATAAAACTAATTGCATCTAACTAAGTGGTCTGAAGATATTCTATGCTATAGCAATCAGTCGTGAATTGTAAGAATTAAAATCTTTGGCTGAAATCACAGTTCCAGCGAATCCCGAAACCCATCCTATGAATAATTTCTGATTGCTACAGCTTTTTGTCCTGTACGTAGATAGTGATACTCATTGCGGAGTTACAAGATTGAACCTGACTCATGTTTTAACAAATTGTTACGACTTTGTTACTTTTTGGGTGTAAGCAGTAGTAACTCATCTTAAATTTTGGGAGATAACCAGTGTTAGGTGAACGAACGGGGGGAGTTGGGGTTTTAGTAGGTGGATCATCGGGTATAGGTGAGGGCACAGCACTTGCCTCTGCGAATGCGGGAGCTAAAAATGTTGGAGTAAGAATGCAAAAACCAGAAATTCCCGTCAATGAAAGCGATCGATTAGTTGCTCTAGATCGATACGATATTCTCGATACCATGCCAGAGCAGGAATATGACGACTTGACACAACTGGCTGCCGATATTTGCGGTACGCCGATCGCTTTGATATCGCTAGTCGATCGCGATCGACAATGGTTTAAATCACGGGTGGGGCTTGATGCAACGGAGACACCCAGAGATATTTCCTTTTGCGGTCATGCAGTGGCAGCTAATGCGATTTTAAATGTCCCAGATGCTACTCAAGATCCGCGTTTTGCCGATAACCCATTAGTCGTAAATGACCCTAGTATTCGTTTTTATGTTGGTGTGCCTTTAAAGACTCCTGATAACTTTACCTTGGGGACTTTGTGCGTGATCGATCGCCAACCTCGCGACTTGACACCGCTCCAGATTCAACAACTCGAAGCCTTAAGCCGTATGGTCATCAGCCAGTTGGAGTTACGACTCAGCAATCAATCATTGCGTTTACTGGCTTCTGTGGTTGAGACATCCAATGATGCAATTATTACGAGAAACCTAAATGGCATCATCACTAGCTGGAATCCTGCGGCTGAGAGGATATTTGGCTATAGGCAAGCAGAAATAGTCGGGCAATCAATTTCTATGTTTTTTCCGCCCGATCGCCTGGCAGAAGAGCAAGTGTTTATCGATCGACTAAAGCGATTTGAAAGAGTAGAGGATTTTGAAACTATCCGCCTTTGCAAAAATGGTACTCAGAAATATGCTTCTGTTACCGTTTCTTCCTTAAGAGACTTATCTGGAAATATTGTTGGTATTTCTGGTGTCATTCGAGACATTAGCGATCGCAAGCAAGTTGAAATGGCACTACGCGAGAGTGAAGAGTTTAATCGCAGCATTTTTGAAAATAACGCCGACTGTCTCAAAGTCTTAGCCCTTGACGGCAAATTAATGATGATGAACCATAATGGCATGAACCTGATGGAAATTGATGACTTTTCCGATTGGGTTGGCAAAACTTGGGTGGATACTTGGCAAGGAACCTATCGATCGCTGGCAGTTCAGGCGATCGAAGATGCTAAAAATGGCAACACAGGTCAATTTGAAGGCTTTTGTACAACTGCGAAAGGCACGCCAAAATGGTGGGATGTACTAATTACTGCTGTCCCAGATGCCGACGGCAACCCACTGCATTTGATTGCTACCTCGCGAGACATCACAACCAGTAAGCAAATAGAAGAACGGCTGCGTAAGAGCGATACTCACCTCAAAACCGCTCAACGCATCGGTAAATTAGGTAGTTGGGAATTTGAGCCATCCAGTGGCAAGATTATTTGGTCAGATGAGATATTTCAAATCTTTGGACGCGATCCAACCTTAGACCCACCAACCTTTGCCGAAATTCAACAACAAATACATCCTGATGATCGCGATCGCCATCAGCAATTGGTGGAAACATCCATTGCCAATTGCCAACCCTTTGAAAATGAAGCTCGATTTTATCGCCGCGATCGCTCTTTAGGTTACTTCCAAACGCGGGCAGAAGTAATTGTGGATGATTCAGGGCATGTGATTCTAATGATCGGAACCGTTCTTGATATTACCGATCGTAAATTAGCTGAGACTAAACTCATGCAAACCACCACGCAACTGGCTGCCTCTAACCGTGAACTTGAAGCCTTTGCCTACTCTGTTTCCCACGATTTGCGATCGCCATTGCGAGCGATCGATGGCTTTAGCAAAATACTAGTTGAAGACTATGGGGACAAATTCGATGATGATGCCAAAGATTACTTCGATCGTATTCGTAGTAATGTCGCTCGCATGGGGGATTTGATTGAAGATCTACTGCGTCTATCTCGTGTATCTCGTTCTGAGATGCAATACAAAAATGTCAACCTCAGTATGTTGGTACGAGAACAGTGCGATGAACTGCAAACAATATCCCCAGCAAGAAAGGTGGAAATTGCGATCGCGCCAAATATTTGCGTCTCAGCTGACCTTACTCTGATGCGAGTCGTGATCGGCAACTTAATCCAAAATGCTTGGAAATTTACCAGTCACCATCCCACGGCTCGGATTGAATTTGGTGTGATTTCCTCAGAACAGCAACAAGATCGGCAATTGACTTATTTTGTTCGAGATGATGGCGCAGGTTTTGACATAAACTATGCCAAGATGCTTTTTGGAGTTTTTCAACGCTTACACGATACCAATGAATTCGCAGGAACTGGTATTGGGCTTGCTACCGTACAACGAGCAATTCATCGACATGGTGGTCGAGTCTGGGCGGAAGGAGCGATCGAGCAGGGTGCAACCATTTACTTTACAGTACCGAATGTATCGTCACAGGAGATTACATCATGACTTCTTTACGCACAATTATCTTGGTAGAAGATAACCCAGACGATGAAAGATTGACGATTCGAGCTTTGCGGCGTGGCAATATTGCCAACGAAATTATCGTTGCGCGTAATGGAGAAGAAGCCTTAATCATGGTGTTAAATGCAAATCCATTGCCAAGTGTTGTTTTACTAGATCTCAAGCTCCCGAAAGTGGATGGACTAGAAGTATTACGGCAGATTCGTGCCAACGATCGCACCCAATTTTTACCTATAGTCGTGCTTACATCCTCTAGCGAAGAACGGGATATTATCGAGAGTTATAACTTGCGCGCAAATAGTTATGTACGGAAACCTGTAGAAATCGAAAAATTTACTGAGGCTGTGCGCCAGTTAGGGCTGTATTGGGCATTAATTAATGAATTACCTGAGGTTGGCAAACCATGACCGACAGCCTAACTATGGATCTAAAGGTCTTAAACATTGAAGATTCAGAGGACGATTCTCTTTTATTATTACGAGAATTGCGTCGTAGCGGATTTAATGTGATTTTGGAAAGGGTAGAAACGGCTGAGGAACTTCGCGTCGCTTTACCTAAACAACCTTGGGATGCAGTTATTTCCGATTATAACTTACCTAAGTTTGATGCCCATGAGGCACTCATAATTGTTAAGGAAAGTCATCCAGAATTGCCATTTATAGTGGTTTCAGGGACAATCGGTGAGTTATCGGCTGTAAAACTGATGAAAGCAGGTGCCCATGACTATCTGATGAAGGAGAACTTAGTCCGACTGTCAGAGGCGGTGCGGCGAGAAGTGCGAGAATCTCAGAATAGAGTGAGCCTCCAACGCTCAAAGGTTGAATTAGATCGCGCTAAAGAACGTTCGCAACTCGCGATAGAAAACTTAGGGATCGGACTATGGGATTGGTCAGTTCAGACAGGAACTTTAATTGTCAATGAGTGGTGGGCAAAAATAATTGGTTATACCATTGAAGAGTTAGAACCGATTAATATTGAAACTTGGCTACAAAATCTTCATCCAGACGATTTACAGATCGCCAATTTAGCACTGGAAAAAAACTTTCGCCAAGAAATCAATAGCTATGAATGCGAACTGCGGATGCGCCATAAATCTGGTGCTTGGGTTTGGGTATTGAGCAAGGGGAGCGTTGTTGAATGGGATGCATCAGCTAAGCCCATACGGATGATCGGTACACATTTAGACATTACCGATCGCAAACAAGCTGAACTGCGGGTAGAGATGCAAAACTCGATCTTGCAGCGCATCGCAAAAGCAGAACCTCTAGTAAATATTCTTGACGCTTTAGTGAGTGCCATAGAATCGCAAATTGAAGGATCAATATGTTCGATTTTACTTTGCGATCGCGAAGGTAAATTGCATTACGGTTCGGCTCCTAATTTACCTGAAGCCTATAATCGCGCCCTCGAAGGGCTACCTATTGGCGAAGGTGTTGGCTGTTGTGGCACAGCCGCCTTTCGCAAAGAGCCTGTGATTGTTTCTGATATTGCCACCGATCCGCTTTGGCAAGATTTTAAGGAATTAGCCTTGGCTTGTGGCTTGCGAGCATGTTGGTCATATCCTGCGATCGCTAGTAATGGTCTAGTTGTCGCCACCATTGCTGTGTATCACCAAAAGATCCACAGTCCGCAGCAACAGGAGCTAGATGTAATCTCCCTCGCCGCCAATATCGTCAAAATTGCGATCGAGCGGGAACAATCTACTCAAGACCTAGAACAGTTAAATCGAGAATTGGAAAGCCGAGTGCAACGCCGCACTGAGGCTTTACAGCAAAGTGAATCTCGTCTGCGAGAAGCGCAACAAATCGCCCATCTTGGTAATTGGGAACTAGATATTATCTCTAGAAAAATTACTTGGTCAGAAGAGATCTTCAACATTTTTGGGCTCGACCCTAATTGTCCAGAACCAACATACGAAGAGTTCTTTCAATATATTGCATTGCACGATCGAGAGAATATGAGATTGTTGACCGAACATTTAATTCAGCAACGAGAATCATTTGAGATCGATGTCCAGATTATTCGTGCCGATGGTTCCAATGGCTATATTTTCATTAAAGCCGAAGCTATGTGGGATGACGTTGTTCAGGAAACACGATTGTATGGTATTACCATGGATATTAGTAGTCTTTATGCTATACAACAAGCTTTACGGCGCAGTGAAGAACGTTCTCGTGCCACACTCTTAGCTTTACCAGATGTAGTTTTTCGAGTCGATCGCGAAGGTAAATATGTGGATTTCATGGCATCGCCCAACGGTGCAAATCTAGTCGAGCCGCACCGATTGATTGGAAAAAGTATATATGAAACCTTTCCCTCCGACATCACTCACGCAGAAAAAAAATATGCGGCTCTACAGCAAACTCTTGCCACACAGACAGTACAGAGCTATGAACAGGAGGTTTTGATTGATGGTAATACCCATTACGAAGAAGTGCGTGTCGCTCCATGTGGGAATGATGAAGTAGTCTTTTTTATTCGAGATATTAGCGATCGCAGGCAAGCAGAGGCACAATTACAACAGACAAACCATGAGTTAGCCCGCGCCACAAAGCTTAAGGACGAATTTCTCGCCAACATGAGTCACGAGCTTCGCACCCCTCTCAATGCAATTTTGGGAATGACCGAAGGCTTACAGGAACAAGTATACGGCACTATTAGCGGTCGTCAACTCAAAGCGTTACAAACCGTTGAATCTAGTGGAACCCATCTATTAGAACTGATCAATGACATTCTTGATGTTGCCAAAATCGAATCTGGACAGATCGAACTTGATTATGCGCCTACTTCCATAACTCATCTTTGTCAGTCGAGTCTGACTTTTATCAAGCAGCAAGCACACCAAAAGCGCATCCAAATCCACCCCAAATTCCAGCAAAATTTACCAGATCTATTCGTAGATGAACGCCGTATTCGTCAGGTATTGATTAATCTGCTCAGTAATGCTGTCAAATTCACGCCAGAGGGAGGCAGCATTACCCTAGAAGTTTGTCGTCATAAGTCGATCGATATTCATACAGAAGGAAGTAATGTAGACTCACGGGAATTCTTAGAAATCAAAGTGATTGATACGGGTATTGGCATTACCTCAGAAGATATCCCAAAACTATTTAAACCTTTTATCCAAATCGATAGTGCCCTAAATCGTCAATATGATGGTACAGGTTTGGGGCTTGCCTTAGTGAAGCAGCTCGTTGAACTTCATGGTGGTCAAGTGGGACTAACCAGCGAACTAGGTGTGGGTAGTTGCTTCTCCATCTCTTTGCCCTATATCCCCAATGCTAACCCTTCCTCTGAGATATCCCCTATCGATCGATTCATAACAACTTCAGAACTAGACCTGCCAGACCAAAACGCATTACAATCTCCTCTGATCTTGATCGCTGAAGACAATGAAGCTAATATCATGACAATTTCCAGCTACCTCACCGCAAAAGGCTATCGCCTTGTGTTAGCAGGTAATGGACAGGAGGCGATCGAAAAGGCAATGTCGGCACAACCTGACCTAATTTTGATGGATATTCAAATGCCCGTGATGGATGGTTTAGAAGCGACAAAACAGATCCGTCAGATTCCTAGCTTGGTTAATATCCCAATTATTGCCCTAACGGCTCTAGCCATGACAGGCGATCGAGATCGATGCATAGCTGCGGGTGCGAATGAATACATTGCTAAGCCAGTGAAGCTGAAACAATTGACCTATACCATTGAACAATTATTAACCACATCATTATCACAATAATTGGCTTCACTTTTTACTCAGCACGACTATGTTAAACCCATTCCTGAAGTCAATCCTCCAAGAGATCGGAAATAATCGTTACCTTCCAGCTTTGCTGTCCAAAATCACAATTCTACTCATAGTCGCTCAAGTCGATCGAGATCTTTATGTTCAATATCTCCAATCGAATGTGGTAAATGGGGCGCGGAGCTATTGCTTCCTTGAGGCTGAGACCATACAAGAGGGGCTGAATCTATGGCGATCGAAAAGTCCAGATATGGTGCTACTGGATCTGAAATTGCCCGATGGGTTGGGATTTCTAGCTTCGATCGATGATCATGCTGAGGATGTGAATTCACCTGTAATCGTGCTGACAGAACAGCGTAACGAGGGGATGGCGGCGAGAGCGATGAAATTGGGAGCAGTAGATTATCTGATTAAGGAGGATATCACTGAAATTTCTCTGTCGGACTGTGTGCATCAAGTAGGCGATCGCTTAGCACGGACACGTCAACTACAAGCGAAAGTCCATCATTTGCAATCAAAACAGAAACGAGCATCAATACTTTTAAGTAAAAGTGAGCAGCGCTATAAATCCCTAGCTTCATCGGCTCCTGTGGGTATTTTTCGCACAGATCGATCGGGGCAATGTGTTTATGTTAACGATCGCTGTTGTCAGATTATTGGGCTTACTCCAGAAGCTGCACTTGGAGAGGGGTGGAAAGAAACAATTTATCTAGATGATCGCGAGATGCTTATAGCGGCGTGGGAACAATCGATCCAAGATAATTATTACCCCTTTGAGCTTGAATATCGCTTTCAACATGCTGATGGGAATGTGGTGTGGGTGTATGGACAATGCGCTGCTGAACGCGATGATAACGGAGAAGCCTTTAGCTATGTAGGTACTCTGACAGATATTAGCGATCTCAAACAAGCCGAAATTTTCCTCGAACAAAGTGAGTTCCAAAGCCGTGCAATTTTAGCGGCCATTCCCGATCTCATGGTTCGGATGGGATCTGATGGTATTTATCGCGAGACTATTACTGGACGGGATTTTGATGCGTTGTTGCATGTACCCGACCCCACAGGTTATTCGATGACGGATTTGTTGTCTCCAGAGATTGCAGAACGACATCTTTACCATATACAGCAAGCTTTACAAACAGGAGAGTTGCAGGTATTTGAGCAACAAATTTTAGTTAGGGATCGCCTCCAAGATGAAGAGGTGAGAGTCATCAAAACTGGTGACGATGAAGTGCTATTTATGATCCGTAATATTAGCGATCGCAAACAAGCAGAAGCCGCCCTCAAAAAAAGCGAAATTACCAACCGAGCAATTATTGAGGCAATGCCCGATCTTCTAATTCAAATGGATCTGCAAGGTCGCTACATTAGTATGTTGGCTGGCAGTGGCGTTCGTAGTATCCCTTTTCCTGATAATGCATCTGACATAATAAAAATCCATGATTTTTTATCAGCCGATTTTGTAGAACAACGACTACATTACGCCAACCAAGCGATCGACACTGGTAGCTTACAGATATATGAGCAGATTTTTGTGTTTGAGGATGAGCAGCGTTATGAAGAAGTGCGGATTGTGCCACTTAACGATCGCGAAGTGCTGACTATTATTCGAGATATTACAGATGCTAAACGATCTGAAGCCGATCGATTGCACAATGCGGAACTTCTACGGGCTACTCGACTCAAAGACGAATTTCTCGCTAACATGAGTCATGAACTTCGTACCCCGCTTAATGCCATCCTTGGCATGACTGAAGGATTACTAGAACAAGTTTTTGGAGAGATTAATGATGGTCAAATCATGGCACTACAGACTATTGAGAGCAGTGGCTCCCATTTGCTAGAGTTGATTACCGATATTCTTGATATCGCTAAAATTGAATCGGGTCAAATGGAACTTGATTGCAAACCTACTGCGATAGTTTCCCTTTGCCAATCTAGTCTTACTTTTGTCAGACAACAGGCGCTCTCTAAACGCATCCAGATCGAGACTCAATTGCCACCTAATTTACCTGATTTATTAGTCGATGAACTGCGAATTCGCCAAGTCTTGATCAACTTACTGAGTAATGCTGTCAAGTTCACTATGGAGGGAGGGAAAATTAGTTTAGAAGTGTCTTCTATCTCACATAGTGATGAACTTCTAGGCATGAAGAATTATCTGCAAATTGCTATCACCGATACAGGTATAGGGATATCACCAGAAAATATCAATAAACTATTTCAGCCATTCATTCAAATTAACAGTGCGCTTAATCGCAAATATGAAGGTACAGGATTGGGACTCGCCTTAGTGAAGCAAATTGTGGAGCTGCATGGTGGGATGGTCGGTTTAACGAGCGAAATAGGCGTGGGTAGTTGCTTTACGATCTCTCTTCCCTATGTCGATGATCTAACTGCTGCTCCTAAACTAAATACCCAAGCTGAGCTAACGAGTAAACCCAGTCCACCCAATCGCGATCGCAAGTTCTCGATCTTGATCGCCGATGATAATGCCGCCAATACTGCGACAATGTCTAGCTATTTAGAAGCCCATGGCTATCGTCTTCTCATTGCAAACAATGGACTGGAGTCGATCGCCATTGCCCAAAAAGAACTACCCCATTTGATTTTAATGGATATTCAAATGCCGATAATGGATGGACTCGAAGTAATCCAGAAAATGCGCCAGATTCCTAGCTTGGTTGATATACCAATTATTGCCCTAACGGCTCTAGCTATGACAGGCGATCTCGATCGATGTATGGCAGCAGGAGCTAATGAATATATGCCCAAACCTGTCAAACTAAAAGTGTTAGCTCAAATGATTCAACGCCTCTTAAATCCTTAAATATTTTAGATCCCCTTTATCACTAGTTAATACGATGACAATTACCAGCTCCTTAATCGATAAACAATTAATGTTAGCGATCGCTCAACAGCAATTGATCGTTTCACCAGAAACATCGGTCATGGCGGCGATCGAGATGATGGGTGAAATGGGGGCAAGTTGCGTAATAATCTCAGGCTCAGAAGGGCGCGAGTTGATGGGTATTTTTACAGAACGCGATCTTATTCGTATTTGTATTCAATCTGTTCCCTTGACTCAATTAACGATGCAGTCTGTGATCGGTCATCCAGTTATAACTATCCAAGAAACGGGTCTGAATAATATCAACGATGTGCTGATGTTGTTTCAAACGCATCAAATTCGGCATTTACCTGTACTAAATGGCGATCGCTTCATGGGCGTATTAACCAAAGATGTCTTGACCGAAATATTGGCACAGGTAGTTTTAAATTCTAGTGATGGAGAACAAAAAACTATCCCAGAAGGCGATAGCCGCTTTATGAACATAGCCGCAGCCGCTCCTGTCGCTATTTTCCGATTTGATAAAATATTTAATTGCATCTACGTCAACGATCGCTGGAGTGAGATCACAGGCAGATCTCTAGAGTCAGCCTTGGGCAATGGATGGATGGAAGCGTTACATCCTGACGATCTTGATCGACTAATTTCTCAATGGACTCAAGACTCCAATCAAGCAAATCTGAACAGTCCTGCAGTTATTAACAGTGAAGGTCGGCTTCTACGTCTCGACGGAAGCATTAATTGGTTTTATATCCAAATCGTCCCAGAAATTGATCAAGAAAACCAAATAACTGGCTATATTGGCACGTTAATGGATATCACTGCGCGTAAACAGGCTAAGTTAGAGATGCAAAAAAATGAGCAACGCGATCGTGCTCTGATCGATGGAACTAGTGATGAAATATTGCTGGCAAATCCCCAAAACAACTTGATTGACGGCAATCAAGAAGCCGAAAAGCTCTTGAGCTATGGTAGCAACGAGCTAAAGAGTTTACATATTTTGAATCCCGACGGAAGCATTAATTGGTTTTATGTCCAAGTCGTCCCAGAAATCGATGATGAAAACCAAATAACTAGCTATATTGGGGCGCTAATGGATATTACTGCGCGCAAACAGGCTGAGTTAGAGATGCAAAAACATGAGCACCGTTATCGTGTTCTGATGGATGCAGCTAGTGATGCAATATTGCTGGCAAATCCCCAAGGCAACTTGATTGAAGCCAATTTAAAAGCCGAAGAACTCTTGGGCTATAGTCGCGATGAACTGAAGAGTTTAAATATGTCGCAGATCCATCCTCCCGATGCCCTTCAAGCAGCGCGAAACCATTTCAAGAATGTTCAGAAGAATAATTTTGCTCCAGCAATGGAAAGTCTTGTGTTAACAAAAGATGGCAGTCAGGTTCCTGTGGAAATTACAGGCAGTCGTATTGATATAGATGGGGTGTCAATTGCGCAAGGAATCTTTAGAGATATTCGCGATCGCAAACAGGCTGAGCAGGAAAATCAACAACTCAGAGAAAGACTGCAATTTATCTTATCTACTAGCCCTGCGGTGATCTTTACCTGTAGACCTGATGGAGACTATGGAGCCACTTTTATCAGTGACAATATTCAAAGTCTAATGGGCTACACTCCAGAAGAATATTTAGCCAAATCAAGCTTTTGGGCTGATCATGTCCATCCTGATGATGCACCTCATGTATTTGCTCAAGTTCCGCGATTATTTGAACAGGGAATATATAGCTATGAATATCGATTCCAACATCAGGATGGGCATTATTTATGGATACGTTCTGAACTTCGCTTAATCCGAAATTTACAGAACATTCCTATCGAAATTGTTGGATATTATGCTGATATTAGCGATCGCAAACAACTTGAATTGGAATTAGCCGAGAGTGAAGCTAAATTCCGACGTTTAGTGGAAGGTGCAAACGATCTGATTTGGTCATGTGATGCAAATAGTGCATTTACGTATCTCTCACCGCAATTTAAGGTCTTATTCGGTTGGGAACCCAGTGCATGGATTGGTAAGTCCTATGTCGAGCTTATCCATCCAGATGATATTAGACATGTTAAAGAATTTAATAAATCAATTCCTGTTGAGTTTCGTCATCAATGCCAAGATGGCAGATATATTTGGGTGCGAGTCAATATTACTCCCATTTTTAATTCCGAAGGAGTCTTAATAGGCAGTCAAGGAGTTTTAACAGACATCACTGATCGCAAAAAATACGAACAACAACTAGAGCAAACCAATGCCGAACTGCTCCGCGCGACTCGACTCAAAGACGAGTTTTTGGCAACTATGAGCCACGAGTTGCGTACTCCTCTCAATGCGATTTTAGGAATGACCGAAGGTTTACAAGAAGAAGTCTTTGGCATAGTTAATGAACGTCAGATCAATGCATTACAAACCGTTGAACGTAGCAGTTATCACCTACTGGAATTAATTAACGATATTCTCGATCTTGCCAAAATTGAAGCAGGACAGGTCGAATTGAGCTATAGCTCAACCTCGATCGCTCAGCTTACTCAATCCAGCATCACCTTTATCAACCAACAAGCCCACAAAAAACATATCCAGATTGAGATACAAATCGCTCCCAATTTGCCCGATATCTCAATAGATGAGCGTCGTATCCGCCAAGTGTTGATTAATTTACTCAATAATGCGGTGAAATTCACGCCCGAAGGTGGACAAATCAAATTAGAAGTCGATCGGCAGGAAGATCGGGCAAACCCGAACGATCGCGCTTGGCTCCGCTTCTCAATTATTGACACAGGTATTGGTATCGCTCCCGAAAATATCCCAAAATTGTTTCAGCCCTTTATCCAAATCGACAGCGCTCTAAACCGCAAGTATGAAGGAACAGGTTTGGGACTAGCCCTAGTCAAACAAATCGTCGATCTGCATGGAGGCAAAATAAGTTTAACTAGCGAACTGGGCGTGGGTAGTTGCTTTGTCGTTAACATCCCCTATATCAATACAGTCCTAACGACATCTGAGTCACAAACTCAAATTAATCTCAATATTGAAACTGATAAGCCAGAGCAGACAACATCACCGTTAATTTTGATCGCTGAAGATAATCAAACTAATATCGATACTATTAGTGACTATTTAGTAGCTAAAGGATACCGTCTTCTCATCGCCAGAGATGGAGCAGAGGCGATCGTCCTTACAAAATCTCATCAACCTGATATCATTTTGATGGATATCCAAATGCCCGTTGTCGATGGACTAGAAGCAATCAAACAAATTCGCCTCGATCCTAACTTGTCTGACATCCCAATCATTGCCCTAACGGCTCTAGCCATGACAGGCGATCTCGATCGATGTATAGCCGCAGGCGCGAATGAATATCTCGCCAAACCTGTTAAGCTCAAGCAATTGACGACTATTATCCAGCAACTTTTAGCTCAACAAATAGATAAATAACTTGTGAAATTCAAAACCCTGAAGTTGGCAGTACGATCCCGTTTCCCGATGGTCTGTCCTGCTTGAATATTGGCAAAGTTCCCGATGGTGATCGAGTCTTCCGCCTTTGGCACTTTGATCCGCGCTACGGTATAACCTGTCTCTTCGGATTATATAGGGTAATATATAGCTAGTAAACGCTTGAGATATCTTAGGAGGTGCAAAATGAACCAAAAAAGAATTACAGATCTAACCATAGAGGATCTCAGAGCAGTTATTACTGAAGTAGTAGTTACTCAGTACCACTAAATTTAGAATGTCGGCAGTGGATGAAAGAATTCCTTTTAAAAAAATATAAAGAGAAGAGAATGGCTGAGATCGAGGAATTGCGCCGTCAAAAAGAACTGGCTATTGTAAAAGTCTAACTGGTAATTCGATACTAACCGTTGTGCCTTGATGATAGACACTCGAAACTAAGAACTCACCGCCATATAGTTCAGTTATTTTTTTGACAATTTTTAAGCCTAATCCAATACCCTGTTGTTCATAATATTTACGCTCAAATTGAGTAAACGCTCCGATTTTGGCAATTTGTTCAGCCATCATCCCTCGTCCTAGATCGGAAATCGCCAAATAAAACTTGCCGTTTTTTAATTGACTGTTTATCTGTACAGGAGTATTGGGCTGAGAGAATTTCAAGGCATTTTCTAACAACTCATTAACAATACTTAGAAAATCTCGATCGACGATCGAAACTTCTACATTTTCCAGATCGCAAACCACATCACCTAGTCGATCGAAACCTTCTGCTTGGGCTTTAACCACATTTTTAATCAGAATATGAGTTGAGACTTTGGGGTTTATGTTTTCGATCTGAGCAGTTTTGGGATTATTGGCAAGCATTTCTAGCCGTGCATATTGCAAAAATCTTTTCGTCAACTTTTGTAATCTCTGGGCTGACTGTTGAGCCATTTTCAATAATTCCTGAACTTCCTCAGTGCTCATGTTTTGATGATCTTCAACTAGTAAATCAATTACGCCAAAAACTCCATTAAGAGGTGTATTTAATTCATGGGGTAGGGTAGAAACTAAACTCCCGCATAACTGATCCAAGTTATTTTGGAGGAGGTTAATTGTATTTTCTTGGAGGTGGGAAAGGGTTTTTATCAGATCGTATTGATGCTTAATGCGGAGCATTGACTTCACTCTTGCTCGCAGTTCAAGTCCACTGACGGGCTTACTGATAAAGTCATCCGCCCCCACTTCTAGACAACGGGCAAGATCTTCCTTAGTGGATAAGGCTGTTACCATAATGATTGGAACGGACTGCCATGCGGACATAGCTTTAATTTGTCGGCAGACTTCTATGCCATCTATACTAGGCATCATCACATCCAGCAAAATCAGATCGGGCTGAAACATTTCTAAGTTAGCGATCGCCTCCTCACCGCCAGAAGCATAGTGCAGAGTATAATTCTGCTCATTTACATTTAAAAGCACTTCAATGACATCAAAGTTATCGGGCTCATCGTCAACGACTAGGATAGAAGACATAATAATTCACATGTTATCCTTTTTGGCTTCGATTAAAAACTTCTGAATACTGGTAGCTAGTTGATTGAGTTTAACTGGTTTTGTCACATACTCATTTGCTCCAGCAGCCAAGCATTTCTCTCGATCGCCTGTCATGACCAGTGCAGTCAAGGCAATAATCGGAATATTACTGAAGTTAGGATCGAGACGAATTTGTTTGATAGCCTCCAGTCCATCCATAATCGGCATTTGAATATCCATCAAAATTAAATCAGGCTGATGAGCTTTGGCAAGGTCGATCGCTTCTTTGCCATTTTGAGCCACTAATATACGATAACCTTTGGCTTTTAAATAGCTAGAAAATGTACTGATATTAGCTTTGTTATCATCAGCTAGTAAGATCGAATACGATTTATGCTCTTGAATTTGACTAGAGTTGGATTTAATACTTAAGTCAGAAGAACTTAATTTTTCAGGATTCGAGGAAGATTGGACAGTCCGATGATCGGGCAACTCGATCGAAAAGCGACTACCCATACCCACATCACTAGTAAGCCCCACCTGTCCTCCGTGGAGTTCAACGATGCGTTTGACCAGGGCTAGTCCCAAGCCTGTTCCTGCATATTGACGGTTAAGAGCACTGTCAATTTGAACAAAAGGCTGAAATAGTTTCTTGATATTTTCAGCAGAAATGCCAATACCCGTATCAATCACGGCAATTTGGATATAGTGGCGCGGTAGAGAATTGACAACTCCTAGCTCAGAAGCAATCTGGATACAGCTAACTTCCAAAGTAATTTTTCCACCTTCTACTGTGAATTTGACGGCATTACTGAGCAAGTTAATCAATACCTGACGCATGAGGCGTTCATCAATTAGGATCTCTGGAAGATCGGGTAACAAATTAACTTCAATTTCAATGCGTTTTTTAAAGGCCAGTTGTTTAACAAATATTAAACTAGACTGACAGAGATATTCGATCGATGTGGGCGTACAGTCTAATTCAATCCGACCAGATTCAACTTTTGCCAAATCCAAGATGTCGTTGATCAAGCTTAAAAGGTGATTACCACCCCGTTCAATGGTTTGCAAAGATTTTCTTTGCTTATCGTTAATCGCGCCAAAAACTTCTTCTTGCAAACCTTCAGTCATACCCAAAATTGCATTGAGGGGAGTACGCAGTTCGTGGCTCATATTGGCAAGAAATTCATCTTTGAGCCGAGTAGCACGGGCAAGATCTTCATTAGTTCGTTGCAGTTGGATCTTTGCTTGCTGGCGTTCGGTAATATCGTGTAGAGATATCAAATATGCTGGGCGATCGTCCCATTCGATCTCCGCCACTTGCATTTCACTCTCCATAATTTGTCCACTGTTTTTGAGTAGACTGATTTCAAATTGATTGTTTAGTACATTAGGCACACCAACTTGCAAACCAACAAGTTGTTCCGTTGTCATCCCAAATAATTTCTCTGCTGAGGGATTGGTAAAGACTATACATCCATCTCGATCGAGGATGAGGATACCATCCAAAACACTAGAAACAATAAGGTTTAAACGTTTCTTACTGTTTACAAGTGCTGTTGTCCTTTCTATTACCTTAGACTCTAGTTCCTGATTGAGTTCTTGTAATTGTGCCATCGTGTCTGCTTGTTGAATGGCAATACTTACGTGTATTGCTAGTTGCTGCAATAATGACACCGATAATTTTTCCCAATAGCGAGTGTTTAAACACTCATGTGCTGCCAACAATCCCCAAAGCTGCTCGCCTTGCAGGATGGGCACGACAATAACGGCCTGCACCTGAAGCCGCTCCAAAAATTTTGTGTGGCACTCTGTTAATCCTAAATAAATATTATCTGTAACTTGGATACGTCCATTTCTATATGGCTCCACCATGGCTTCGCCAAAGTGAGGATCTGTGATCACTCTTCCTAGTAGTGAGTCACACTCGCAAATAACTGATTCGGCCACCACTATGCCGCTCCAGTCAGGTTCAAATTGGTACGCAATCACGCGGTCTGTTCCTAGAAATTGCCGAATTTCTTGAACTGTAGTGTCAAGAATAGTCTGCAAATCGTATGAAGCTTGAATACGCTTGGCGATCGCTGTTAACAAAGATTGATATTCGATCTGCTGTATTTGGTCTGACTGAGGCGATCTCATGGTTAGGTTTTCAATTTGTAATAGCCTCTCTAAGGTCACAATTCCCAGTGGGTGGTTATGTTCGTCTAGAAGCGGCAAGTAGCTGAGGTGATGTTGGCGCAGTAAATTGATCGTTGTAGTAACGTCCTCAAATTCTTGGAGTCGTAGGGTCACAATAGGTGGAGTCATTGCTATCGTAACCTTAATCTCTTTAATCTCTAAGTTTTCGATCGTTAACCTTAACAGGTCGGACTGGGTGACAATTCCCACAAGCTGAGACCCTGCCATAACCAAGACATACAAGACAAAATTTCCAGAAGAACCAGCCCCTTTTACAGATAGCTCTGACAACACAGAAGCTTGCTGCTGCGCTCGATCGATCGATTGAGCTACGTCATACAGGGAAGCCTCAGCGCTAACACGTAGAAAATTGTAGTCGATCGCCTGTTCTAGCAGGTTTGGGCTACTTATTTTGTCATGAGAGCTTGAAGGCATTGATTTATACTTGTGTAACTAATGTGCTGCGTCATGGATATGTAATATTATCTCTTACATCAATCGTTCGGACACTTTTAAATTGCCAACCGTAGAATGCGGGTTTCCCACACATCGCTAAGGTTAAATGCTAACGCTAGAGTGAGGGTTTCAGCCTCTGCCTCAAAAACTGTCCGAAGTGTCCGAAGTATTGTTACATATCTGTTACGATAGATTTATGCTCAAAATGCAAAAGAAACAACTTGCCAAGTGTCTAACTGGAATTCAAGGACTGGACGAAATCACGGGTGGTGGATTACCTCAAGGTAGACCAACTTTAGTTTGTGGTTCAGCAGGTTGTGGCAAGACTTTATTAGGTGTTGAATTTCTGGTGCGTGGCGCAGTTCAGTATGATGAGCCAGGTGTTTTGATGACTTTTGAAGAAACCGCCGAGGAAATCACTCAAAATGTGGCATCTCTGGGATGGAATCTTAATCAGATGATCGCAAATGGCAAACTGATCATCGATCATGTTTATATCGACCCTCATAATATAGAAGAATCTGGACAATACGACCTTGAGGGACTATTCATCAGGTTAGGAAGTGCTATTCAAGAGATTGGGGCCAAGCGAGTAGTTTTAGATACGATTGAAGTCTTATTTGCTGGCTTTAATAATGACTCGATAGTGCGGGCAGAATTGCGACGGTTATTTGGCTGGTTAAAAGCACAGGGTGTGACGGTGATTATTACTGGAGAAAGAGGAGATAATACCCTGACCCGCAAGGGATTAGAGGAATATGTCTCAGACTGTGTAATTCGCTTAGAGCAGCGCACGGCTGAAGAACTTACAACTCGCTTTCTGCAAATATTCAAATATCGAGGATCTAGTCACGGTACCAATGAATATCCCTTTTTGATTGAGGAAAATGGCATTGCCGTCGCACCTATTACCTCACTGGGCTTAGATCATGAGGTCTCCGATCAACAGATTTCAACAGGAATTTCTCGCCTTGATACAATGTTGGGTGGCGGTGGTTACTATCGGGGTAGCAGTATTTTGGTGACAGGAATGGCGGGAACTGGGAAGACGACCTTAGCTGGTTATTTTGCCAAAGCAACTTGCGATCGGGGTGAACGCTGCCTCTATCTGGCAACCGAGGAATCTCCTCAACAAATTCTGCGAAATCAACGCTCTATCGGCTTGGAATTAAGCCATTATGTCGAAAACGGACTACTACGATTCGAGGCGGTACGCCCAACTGTCTATGGTTTGGAGATGCGGTTGGTCAAGATCAATTCATGGATCAAAGAATTTCAGCCATCCACCGTCGTTATCGATCCGATGAGTAATCTTGCCACCAGTGCCTCCCTGAGTCAAACTAAATATTTTCTTCTGCGCTTGATCGATCTGTTTAAATCTCAACAGATCACCGTTTTTTTTACTAACCTACTTCAAGGTGGTAGTCCTTTAGAGCATACAGAAGTTGGGGTATCATCTTTAATGGATACTTGGATCGAACTGCGTACAATAGAAACCAACGGCGAACGCAATCGCATCCTCTATGTTCTCAAATCCCGTGGCATGAAACATTCCAATCAGGTACGCGAGTTTCTTGTAACTAGTCAAGGAGTAGAACTGGTGGATGTTTACTTAGGGCAGCAGGGTTTTCTGACTGGCACGGCACGAGTAGTACAACAGGCTCAAGAGGAAATAGTTCAACTCAGCCGACAGCAGGAATTTGAACGCAAAAAACGA
>Ga0163151_10003849_pt1 | contig 20990 bp, 22 predicted proteins | sample OliLakLV19MP5IB2_FD_145596 | JGI IMG/M metagenome (GOLD analysis project Ga0163151, IMG submission 145596) | Freshwater microbial mat bacterial communities from Lake Vanda, McMurdo Dry Valleys, Antarctica - Oligotrophic Lake LV.19.MP5.IB-2 | ecosystem: Environmental > Aquatic > Freshwater >... | reverse complement strand
GACGGTCTGTAAAGATTTCTTTGCGTTGAAATGGCGTGAGCCGTGTCTTTTTGTGGATGTTCATACGTTGGACGACAGTGTGACACAAGGTCACGACTGTATACAACGCGAGGGAAGGTCACACATTAGGCCAGAGGCTAAATCCGGGTACTTGTTCTCCGGTCCTTTGGGTGGGCCGGCGAGAAGTAGTGGTTCCGTTTGAGGAGTCGCTCGATCATCGAATTTAAAAGAAGAAGGGCCGTCCCTGGGAGGGACGGCACCTCCGTTTCGCCGGCGATCAAGCGCTCTGCGCAGCTCGAGCCGATCGAAAACTGCGGTGCGCTGTCGGCGGCACCAAGCACCCCCTGATGAATTACGAGTGCTTCCGCGAGGGCCCCGGGTGCGGTAAAGACGTTGTGTAGGTCGTTGTCCCACTCCTCGCATTCGTTGGCAAGTGCGGAAACGAACTCATCGAATGTGCCCGGGTCGTGATTGAAGACATCGTAATAACCACATGGGAAATTTTCCGAAAAACTGCAGTTCAAACGCGGGTCGTGATCCGGCATGTTCGCTGGAATCACGAATCTGTCGCCGCCGAAGAAGGCCGCGCCAACCTCAAATGCCTTCCCACTTGTAAATTCAGCTGAAAGTGCGTCCGTCCACTCAAAGGTGAGTCTGAGTTTGTTCTCAGTAAAACTCACGCTGGCCAGATCGGGCGGCCGACCATCCGGGTACGATTGGTTCGCGTCGCACTCGGAGTTTGTGACACTCTCAAGGGTGATGGCTGAACACTCCGGAGTCGGGCTATCCCATGCCGAAGCGCTCGTTGCACCAATAATGGCAGTCCAAAACACGTGCGCTACCGAAGGGGGTCGGTTGGTGAGACGAATTGCCAGGGTACCGCGAGCGGCTCGCTTTCCGTCCCGCTGATGCCTACGACACGCACCAATTCAGGATAAGCATCCCACAATTCGTTTAGGGATCGTAGAGATGTTAGCGCCGAGAACCCTCCGACGGTGTACGCCGAGGGGTCGCCGGAGTCGGCCGGATCGTCGCTCAAGTTAGCAAGTGCGGCCAGGTAGGTCTCGGGCTTGGTCAATGCCGTCGTAAGGGGCGTGTTTCTCAGCATTACGGTTGGCGATGCTTCACGATAGCGTAGTGCACATCCCGTAGTCGTTACTGAAAAATCATACTCATCGAAAAGTGTTTGGAACGTTAAAAAATCGACGTAGCGCGACATGAGAATGGTTGCGTAAACCTTAGTGTCTGGCTCGCGGCCGGCAGATGCTCTGACGTGTTCACGGAGCGCTGTGGTGATCGAGGATTCTGAGCGGTCGGAATAGCGTCGCGGAGGCAACGTCAGCAGGCCCGTGGCATCGTCACTTACCGAGAAAAACGTGATTGCTGCTGCATCCGATGTGACCTCGTCGAACTCCTTGCCGGAGCGATGGTCTCGGAAGTCCTTGTCTGCTGGTCCGCATCCAGCTCCAACCACAAAAAGCGTCAGAATGATGGCCAGCTGTCGGCGGGCTCGCAGTGTTTGCATGGTCATGGGTATCTGCATATGATGATACCTATTGGTGGTAGCCGCCAACCTAGCCAATCGGAAGCTATGTAAGACTACAGGGAACGGACCGGGCGTGCAAGGTCGGGCGCGAGGATACGTCGCAACTATTCGCTAGTACTATATCAATATACGGCGGCCGCCTGAACCGGCGTTCTCGTGAGGGGGGTGCACGGCGAGCCGGCCCAGCCTGAGCGTATGGTCTTCATTCAGGAAGGCCGCGAGCGGCGAGCGGCCACGGCCCTCGGAGCCCCTGTTCTTGGAGATTCTAGCCCGATGCGTCGTCCACTGGAGCTTGGCTCGCGCGGTCACGAACACGACGCGCTCTGCGCCGCGCCAGGGCGTCGAGGTTTGCGAGTGCCACCCGGATCCGGCTGTCGGCATCGCGCATATAGAGTAGGCTTGCCGTACCGGTCGCGAGTTTCGGGGATGACCCAAACCCGCTCCTGGAGATCGAGAACGGTGTGCTCGGATCTGTTGAGCACGTGGCGCTCCATGATGCCTTTTACACGCCTCGTTGAGTTCGGTTCGTCGGTTTGTGCGAGGACTTTCAGATCCTCCAGACTTACCGAGCTCACGAAGTAGTCTTTCTTTGAACTAGTATTTTTGCGGCGTCTACCCGCCATGATTACCTCCTTGCAGACTGATCAGTTAATCGTAAATAAATGGTATTGTCAAGCAATCTTACTCTTTTGAAGTTTCGCCACAAAAAAACCTTCTGCCTCTTCGCTTGGGAGAAGGGTGACCGTTTTGTTTGTGCCCTTACGTGAGTTTCGCATTGGCAAAGTGACCTCGACGGGTTTCATGAAGGGGAACTCGGTGATCAGCCAGCCAATCATGTCTTCGTTTTCTTCGGGGGCTAATGTACAGGTTGAGTAAACGAGGGTGCCCCCGGGTTTCAGGCAGGCTACGGCAGAGCGTAAAAGTCGACGTTGGAGCTTGGCGTGAGCCACGATGTTTTTCTCGGACCAGTATTTGTAGGTTCGGAGATCAGTAAAATCAATCCGGCCCTCGGCTGAACAGGGGACGTCTGCCAGGACCTTATCGAAGGCTTCAGGAAATTCTTTGTGCAGCTGGGTTGAGTCTCCGTGGCGTGCTTCCACGGCCTTTGCTCCCTGGATATTTATTGTGTTCAGGAGTTTTTTGTGACGGATCTCGTTTTCTTCCATGGCCAGGATGCGGGCATCGTTGTTTACAATGGCAGCGATCTCACTGGTCTTGCTGCCCGGGGCGGCACATAGGTCCAAAATAGCCTCGCCGGGTTTGAGGTCCATGAGGAGGGGCGGCAGCATCGAGGTTAAACCCTGCATATAGATCTGGCCGGAGGTAGCTAGCTCATGTTCCAGGATCTGATCGTCTGTGCGGTTCTTAATTTTGAAAGCGTGAGGAATATCTTTAACCCGTTCAAAGGCAATACCATCGTCACGAAGTTTATTCATGACAGCTTCATCGCTCGACTTGATCGTATTCACGCGAAAGGTCGGCAGGCGTGGTTTATCAAAAGCTTTGAGCATGCCGTCCACGGCTCCAGTGCCGAACTGCTTGACCAAGCGATCGAATAAAACTTGGGGGAGAGGGTTTTTCATGCCGAGACCATAGCAAAACCTTACCGTCCCCGCTAGTGACCGCCCGCCATCCACATGATTGATCGCGCGTTTACCCGGATCGCGCTACCCTGAAGCAGCCTTCTCTATGCAAAAATCCTACCAGAACTTTCTTTCGCAACTTGAACGCGCTTTGTCTGTTAAAGACTTTGGCACTGAACTTTACGGCTTGTTACGGTCCCCTATGAAACAGCTCGAGCACAAGCTCGAAGTCACCATGGACGACGGCAGCCAACGTACTTTTGATGCCTACCGCATCCAACACAACAATTGGCGAGGTCCGTTCAAAGGCGGGATTCGTTTTCACCCTCAAGTGAATCTGGATGAGGTGAAGACTTTAGCGGCACTCATGACTTTTAAAACTGCGGTAGCCGGTATTCCCATGGGCGGCGGCAAGGGCGGCGTTACCGTCGATTCAAAAACGTTGTCCTTGGGGGAGCGCGAGAGTTTGGATCGGGCTTGGACGAATGCGTTTCGTGCCAACATCGGCCCGGAGATCGACGTTCCCGCTCCAGACGTGAACACAAGTTCGTTCGATATGGATATTATTGCCGAAGAGTTTGGGCATCCAGCTGTAGTCACAGGCAAGAGTATCGAAAAGGGCGGCAGCCTTGGTCGCGATACGGCAACTGCGATGGGCGGTTGGTATGTTTTACAAAAATTGCGTGAACGTCTGCTACTTGATCCGGAAATGTTCACGGTCGTGATCCAGGGTTACGGAAACGCCGGCGCGATGTTTGCCGATATCTGTGCTCGTCACAACATTAAGATTGTCGGAGTCTCAGATTCATCTGGCGGAATCCATAATGCCGAAGGTCTCGACATCGCCGCTTTGAAAGCTTACAAGAAAGCCACGGGTTCAGTTAAGGACTTCTCAGGATCTCGTAACATTCATAACGGCGAGTTACTTGAGCTTGAGTGCGGCGTGCTCGTTCCGGCTGCTCTTGAGAGTCAGATCACGGTCGATAACGCTGCTCGTATCAACGCCAAAGTCGTACTCGAGCTAGCTAACGGACCAACCACGGTTGAGGCTGACGACATTTTGTTTGGTAAAGGCATCCAAGTCATTCCCGACGTCCTCGCTAACTCCGGCGGTGTTACCGTCAGCTACTTCGAATGGGATCAGAACATGAAGGGGGAGACCTGGCCTGCCGACAAAGTCGACGACATGTTAAAGGACCACATGGAAAAAGCAGCTGAAGAAGTTTGGGTTCGAGCTTCGAATAACAATATCGATATGCGTCGCGGCGCCTTTATTCTGGCACTCGAAAGACTACAAGAGGCAAATTTCAAACCATCCTGAGCGAAGGCGAAGTGTTAGGTCCCTGTATAGCTAGTTGATTCGGGTTTCGAGTTTAGAAATTCGGCGTTCGTGATCATCGAGCTGCGGATGGATGCCATTATCGACAATATCCCCAATACCATCCAGAATTTTCGTTTTAAGATTGCTCATGTCGATTCTCAGCTCTTTCTTAATACGGGTTTCTGATGCTAGAAGTTCCTGTCGCATAAAATCACGCATTTCGCGACCAAAAGTACGACCAAAATCGGCGAATGCCTCTTTCAATACCTTTACTGTGACGGCACGAGCCTCATCTTTTCGCATAGTTAGTTGATTATACATGACCTAAAATAAATACAAACCCCGCCAAATAAATGGGGAGTTTGTTTTTCTGTAGACATCCCATCACTTCATTTTTCCTCGGTCAAGAGGTCTAAAGGGGGATAACTCGCTAACTCGACGATTCCACCAACTTGCTTTACTCTGTAGGGCAATATGTCCTACGACCACAAGCACATTGACGCTAAATGGCAGAAGCGCTGGGATGAAGCCGGTGTCTTTGAGGCTAAAGATGGTTCGAAGAAGGAGAAATACTACGTTCTCGTAGAGTTTCCGTATCCGTCCGGAGCTGGGCTGCACGTCGGTCATCCGCGATCGTATACGGCGCTCGACATTGTTGCTCGTAAGAAGCGCATGCAGGGCATGAACGTGTTGTTCCCAATGGGTTGGGATGCTTTTGGTCTGCCAGCGGAGGCTTACGCCATTAAGACTGGCGTTCACCCAAGTGTGACCACCAAAGAGAACATCGATACCTTCCGCCGCCAGCTGAAGGCGATTGGTTTTAGTTTTGATTGGTCTCGCGAGATCGACACAACTGATCCAAAGTACTATCGCTGGACGCAGTGGATGTTTAATAAGTTTTTCAAAGCCGGACTCGCCTACAAAGCTAAGGCGATGATCAACTGGTGTCCAAAAGATAAAACGGGACTCGCTAATGAGGAAGTCGTTGGGGGAGCTTGTGAACGCTGTGGAACTCCGGTTGAGAAGCGTGAGAAAGAACAGTGGATGATTGCTATCACCAAATACGCTGATCGTTTGCTTGAAGATCTGAACACGGTCGACTATTTGCCGAAGATCAAGAAGCAACAGGAAGATTGGATCGGGAAGAGTGAGGGGGCAGAGATCGATTTTGCTTTTGATGGCTTACCTGGGAAGCTCACCGTATTTACTACACGGCCAGACACGCTATTCGGCGTCACATACGTTGTGTTTTCGCCTGAACATCCACTTGTCGCTTCGATCACGACTTCAGAACAAAAGAGCGCTGTTGAAAAGTATGTCGCTGAAGCTAAGAGGAAAACGGACATCGAACGCGGAGATGAATCGAAAGCCAAGACCGGTGTTTTCACCGGTGCGTATGTCGTGAATCCTGTTAACAATGAAAAGATTCCGGTTTGGGTCGCTGATTACGTACTTGCTGGTTATGGTACTGGTGCTGTGATGGCTGTGCCGGCTCATGACGAGCGTGATTTTGCTTTCGCGGAAACGAACAAGCTGCCAATGAAGACAGTTGTGCGGCCGTTAGCAGTTTTCAAGATAGCGGTTCCTGCTTTCCGAGCTTCGACTGGGGCAGTGGATGAAATTCGTGTCGAGTCGGAGTGTTATGAGGGGGAGGGTGATAGTGTGAATTCCGGTTTCCTTGATGGACTGCCTACGGCTGAGGCAAAAAAAGCGATTATCGCAGAGCTCGAAAACCAAGGCGTTGGCCGAGGTAAGACGACCTACCGCCTCCGCGACTGGGTATTCTCCCGTCAGCGTTATTGGGGTGAGCCGATTCCACTCGTGCATTGCGAGAAAGATGGCTGGGTGGCTGTACCAGATGACCAGCTGCCGGTAGAGCTCCCGAAGGTTGAGAAATACGAGCCGACTGATAACGGCGAGTCGCCACTGGCGGCTATCGAGAGTTTCGTAAATACCACCTGTCCGACTTGTGGTGGACCGGCTAAGCGAGAAACGGACACCATGCCTAACTGGGCAGGGTCGAGTTGGTATTTCCTCCGTTACATCGATCCAAACAACGATAAAGAATTTGCTTCGAAGGAAGCCTTGAAGTATTGGACGCCGGTCGACTTGTACAACGGCGGCATGGAGCACACTACGCTCCACTTGCTCTACTCGCGCTTCTGGAACAAATTCTTGTTCGACCAAGGTTTCGTGCCAACCAGCGAGCCGTACGCTCGCCGTCATAGTCACGGTTTGATCATGTCCGAGGACGGCACGAAGATGAGTAAGTCCAAAGGCAATGTCGTGAATCCGGATGAAGTTGTGGCTGAGTTTGGTGCCGATGCTTTCCGGACATACATCTTGTTCATGGGTCCTTTCGAGGAGCATGTGCCGTGGTCTACGAATGGTTTAGTCGGTGTTCGCCGTTTCTTGGATAAGGTTGAGCGTTTGGCTGAGAAGCTCGGCGACGAGCCAGTCGAGATTACGAAGGCTCTGCATAAAACAATTCAGAGAGTCAGCGATAACATCGACGGTTTCCGTTTCAACACGGCAGTTTCTGAGCTCATGAAGTTCGTGAACGTAGCTCAAGAAGCCGGCTCGATGTCGAAAGACAGCTTTGCTGCCTTCCTCACACTCTTGTCCCCATTCGCTCCACACCTGTCGAACGAGCTGTGGGAAAAGCTGGGGATGAAAGGACTCGTTGAAGAACAGGCCTGGCCGGTTGCCGATGCCAAGATGCTTGTCGATGACACGATAAAAATCGTTGTTCAAGTAAACGGTAAGCTCCGCGGTAGTCTCGTTGTCCCAGCGGACATTAGTGATAGCGAGCTCCTCGAACTCGCAAAGTCAGACGAGAACGTTCAGAAGTATTTGACGGATGAGATTAAGAAAGAAATTGTTGTGAAAGGAAAGTTGGTAAACTTCGTAGTTTAATTTTCTCCACCCTGAGTGACGACGAAGGGTTAGGCCCCGAGGCTGATAAGGCCGCCGGGCTACGGATCCTTAGGCATTCGCCTCAGGATGGTGAGACGGTGATGCTGAGCCTGATATGACTGTGACAAAAGCGACCCCAAGCCTGATTCTTGCAAGCCTTCTCGTTGGAATCATCGCAGGGGTCGCTTTGAGTTCGTGGTTGTCGGGCATTTTTATCTTCTTTGGGGCGATCGTCGTGGTCGATCTCGCCTTTATTGCCTTCAGAAAAGCCCCCTGGAGAGATCGATTTATCTTGATCGCGCTCTTGGTGGCCGGTGTCGTTCTCGGGGTAGGTAGATACTCATTAACCATGCCGTGGAAAGATCGCGCCGATAGCCATCCTTTCAGCTTAGTTCGAGGGCTTGCGTCCCTTGATTCTGAATCCGTCGCATACTTGGTCAGTGCTACGCGCACGGTGTCTGGAAAGATTATCGATCATGAGGGCGGTGTTACCGGCCAGAAGCTTACGGTCAAAAATCTGGTTGTCGACAACGTGCCAGCATCGGGTCGCGTACTTGTCCACGCGCCAGGGTATCCCAAAGTACAGACGGGCAAGACGGTAAGTTTTAGTTGCTTGCTCGAAGCACCTGAACCGTTTGATGGTTTCCGTTACGATCGCTACTTGGCGACCAAAGATATTTACGCTACGTGTTTTACTCGTGAGGCTCCGTTTGTGCAGGCAGCAGGGACGGGTCGGCGACCCGTCCTTACACTCGCACTCGATCGTTTGCATGAGGGCGCGGTAGCGATCATTGATCGCACTTTTGGTGAACCGCAGTCGGCTTTGCTGGCTGGCCTGTTGATGGGTGACGACAACTTCAGCGATGAGTGGAAAGAGCGTTTTCTCCGCACCGGCACTTCGCACGTTGTGGCTGCTTCGGGTTACAACGTGACGATGTTGGCATTTGTCTTGTTTGCGATTTTGATTAGCATCGGATTTAAACGCCAGCGAGCTTTCCCGTTTGTGCTCATCGGCATCGCCGGTTTCGTAATCATCGCTGGCGCTGAGGCGGCTGTGACACGCGCGGGGATTATGGGTGCGCTCGCGCTCTCGGCCACGCAGCTCGGCCGCAAGACCACACCGCGAAATATTATTTTGCTCACGGTTGTTATCATGCTGCTCGATGAGCCGAGATTGTTGCGCGACGATGTTGGCTTCCAACTGTCCGTACTGTCAACGATCGGACTCGTAACCATGGCCAAGTATTTCTCCGAAAAATTCAACTTTATTCCTGAAACACTCGGGCTGCGTGAATCTTTCGCCGCGACTATTGCTGCCACGCTTGCGACCTTGCCGATCATTATCTTTGGCTTTGGAAAAATCTCTATCATTAGCCCGTTCGTAAACTTGCTCGTGCTGCCGTTTGTGCCGTATGCGATGTTAACGGGAGCGATCGCTACCGTTATCGGGGCCCTTGACCGATCTATCGGAGCTTTGCTCGCCGGACCAGCTTGGTTGTTCCTGTCGGCCATGCTCGAAATCATCCAAGCCATGGCCGCTTTGCCATTCGCAATTATCGCGTTACCCTTTTAACATTCGCTGAAGGGGTCACGGCACGGCCGTGACCTATGCAATATGCCTAAGCCCCTAGCCGCGCTCTTCATTGCTATTATCGCCGCGCTTTTGATCGGATTGAGTGATCCTCTGCTGCAAAAGGGCGTTACCGTTTGGGTTTTCGATGTTGGTCAGGGTGATGCGATCTTTATCGACGCGCCGCATAAACAGATACTCATCGACGGTGGACCAGACGCCCTTGTGCTGGAGCGACTTCAGGCTGCTATGCCGTGGTGGGATCGTTCGATCGATATCGTGGTGAATACTCATCCACACGCCGACCATCTCGCCGGACTACTGCCTGTGCTCGAACGTTATAAAGTAGCTCAAATACTCGATGCTGATGAAGGCTATAACACACCGGAGTTTGCAGAGTATCTTAAGCTCGCAAATCCACATCGTGGAATTTTAGCAGGTGATGTCACTGTCGATCTGGGGGATGGCGTTCGCTTAAAAACGCTGTGGCCCGAAATCGCCTATAACGACAATGTCCTCGAGGATCCGAATGATGGCTCGATCGTCTTTTTACTTGAGTACGGAAAGACTTCGATGCTGCTGACGGGTGACGCGGGCATTGATGAAGAGATGCAGTGGGAGGTGGGGGATATCGATATTTTGAAAGTCGGTCATCACGGCAGCGATACGTCCACCTCACAGGAGTTTGTCGATCGCACCAGGCCAGAGATCGCCATCATCTCGGTCGGCGAGGGCAACGATTATAATCATCCGAGCACTTTCGTGATCGATCGTTTGGTGCAGGCCGGTGTCGCTATTTTTCGAACTGACCAAGTCGGATCGGTTAGGATAAAAATCGTAGGTGACGAGTATTTTGTAAAAACATTTCCTTTTTAAACAGACGACGCCCGACTTCGTATCACGAAGTCGGGCGTGCGAAGCCTATCGCTCGAAACGTCGGCAGTCGTACTTACCCTCAGGCGGATAAGTGGGGATGAACTCCGTGACGTTCTCGATCTTGAACCTGTTCTCGATCAGCTCGAGGTTGTCCGCAATCTCGAGAAAGCGAAGGACCTCGGGCGCGATGATGTGTTCCTTCTCGGCGGCCTCGCGGATCTTGACCACCAACCGCTCCGCGGTCGTCTCTTGAACGATGTCGGTATGTCGTTCCAGCCGTCGGATGGTTTTTTCGAGATGAGCGCGGTGTCGTTCGCCGATGCGGTTGGTGTGCTTTGCGTAGTCGGGCGTGTAGACGTTGGTGCCGACCGACGCGTAGTTGGTCCCATAGACGTGAGGGTCTACCGAGACCCAGTTCAGGAACAGATTCCGCTGTTCCCGCTCCATGTACGCAAGGGTGAGGTTCACCACGTCCGGATCCAACTGGCCACTCTCGCCGCTCAGGCTCATGACATTGTAGGTGTATGAGGGGGAGAGAAAGGCGACAGTATTCTTGTACTCGAGCAGCTGCTGAGACGTCTGGCAGTGTCGGTATTGAAGTGCGCGGAGCGCCTCGTCCGGATCGACCGAGAACTCTCCCTGTGCGAAGGCGGTGAGGATCATTCCGAGCAAAAGGGCGAGCATGGGCCTCCTGGCGCCTGTTGGTACAGGCTGGGTTGTGAAGGAAGTACTGCTATTTTTAGTAGCGAAACGGTGTTCTTTTGTCAATTATTTGGCTAGAATACGGGCTATATTTTGACTTTTCGTAATTATCCCTTATACTTCGCCCGAAATTAACTGCATTTTTATGGCTGAAGCCCAAAGAACTCTCGTTTTAATTAAACCAGATGCTGTCCAGCGCGAACTTGTTGGCGAAATCGTCGGTCGTTTTGAACGTAAGGGTTTGAAGACCGTCGGCATGAAGATGACTAATCTTGATGAGGCCACCCTCACTGAGCACTACGGCCATTTGAAGGACAAGCCTTTCTTTGGTGATTTGAAGAAGTTCATGATGCAGACACCGGTAATTGCTATGGTTCTCGAAGGCTACGACATTATCGAGGTTGTTCGCGTGATCGTTGGTGCTACCAACCCTCGCAAGGCCGATGCTGGAACAATTCGTTCAGATTTGTCCATGAACGTGCCTTCAAACATCATTCACGCTTCCGATTCACTTGAAGCTTCTGCTACAGAGATCAAGCGCTTCTTCAAAGATGACGAATTGTTCACTTACGAGATGTTGACCGACAAGTTCCACTTCGGCGAAGGCGTTTAACCGGCAGTAGAAGTATTCGAGTAATCTAGTATTCTAGGGTTTTCCGCCCTAGAATACTGTGCTTTTGGAATACTTGAATACTTCGCTTGCATGCTTTTTAGGATCTGGTATATTCGATAGACCGACGACGTTGCGTGATTTGACCTAATCACATCGTGAAAGGATCCATTGGCTCCGCAAGGGGCTCCTGCGAACTGACGCAGGCTGGCATCCCGCACCTTTCTGTGGCGACACGGCACGGCCGTGTCCTTAAAGAAAGGTGCGGGAAGGGGATTCGGCGGCTATTAAGCTGCAACGTAAGCTGTGTCCAGGCGGGAAGCTCGCACACAGCCGTTCGACTTGCAGTGCCCCAATAGGGGATTCAGGCCGATTTCACGTCTCGTTCGTCGGCGAACATGACACAAGATCATTAAGGGCTGAGAGTTTCGTTCGCGAGACTCTCAGTTTTCGTTTGCGGAAATTTTCATATTTTGTTAACTTCTTCCAGCCGCTTTGGCAGGAGGAGATGGATGAATCAACTTTACAAGCCTGATCAAGCTAGTTACCGCCGTGCGTACGAAGTTGAACTCGAGTTCATGAAGGAGGTCGTAAAAACTTCAGGCAACGGGTCCGACATCGGTGCTAACTTAGGTCTGAATCTCCGGTTCTTTGAGCAGTGGCGTGACGGTCTGCGTGACGATGCCAGCCGAATCCTTGGCAACAAAGGTGAGGCCGACTTCTCACGAGACTTCTCGAACGCACTCCGCCGCGCTAAGGCCTGGATCCAGACTATCGTGAGGGAGTACCTTAGCCACCTAGCTACGGTCGTCGATCCCATCGACGAAGTGGCCTCGGCTGGCGTCTCTGATCTCGCGCGTTGGTCGAGGGGCGACCTCGGCATCATGAAGCCGAACGGTACCTTCGATGACGACCTGGCCAGCGTCTGCTCGGTTGCGGACAGCTGGGGGGATGACCACGAGCTTATCCCTGAGGAGTCCTTGCGTGAACTTACGCTGGCTTCCAAAATCTGTCGCCTCGAGGCGGTCGATCCGTGGGAGTACGTGACTCTCGACATGGCAAAGATCAATGAGATCTCGACCGAGAGGGTGTGGTCTGGTCGAAAGATCATGCTGACGGTGAATTACGCCGTGAGACGGCTCGGCAAGTATCGGGGTTACGTTCATCCCAGTGTCCCCCTCACCTTCGGTGAGGATCGGGCGAGTGTGCCCGATGATGCGATCGGGAAGACGATCCGCATGAAGTGTCGTGTCGTGAAGGACGGGCAGAAGACTTACCTGGTCCTCACGAAGAGTCGGCCCAAGGAAATCGAGGCCACCATCCTCAAGGAGGAGGAGCCCGATCCTTCGGCGCCTACCCAGCGTCGTGCTGCGCGTGATCGGCGTGGCATCATGAACGTGGTCGTGGGCGTCGGTGTTAACGGTGTTTGGCGTGCAGCCACGCCGGAAGACAGCGAGAAGTTCTCGGATCTCGTTCGGCTTCGGCTGTGGCGTGAACCGCTCGTTCTCAGTGAGCACACGCAGTGGCAGAATCCGGAAAGAAGTTCTGATTACCGACGCGTTAAGCTGCTTGGACGCTTGCGCAGGGATAGCTTCGCTGGCGGTCCGCTGCTCGTGGCTACCTCGGTCGAGCACCAGATCATCGATGTCGGCACTCTGCTGTCGTCGTTGGGCGCTAAGACGACCCTCAATCACGACATCTACCGTGCTGCGCGCATCCGCCGGGTGCTCGTACCCAAGCTCTTCGGGGGCAACATCGACCAACTGGATCGCCTCGGAGGCCCCTGATCACGTGGCCCGCTACCTACGTTCACTGTCCCACGATGGGGCGGTGTGCAGGTGGTGGGCCGTTACTTTTTGTAGGGATCTGCGTTTTCAGGTATACAAGTGGGGTGAGAATTGTGTTGTCGAGTATTCTAGTAATCTAGAGCGCTTCACTCGATAGGCTTTTAAACCCTAGAATACTGTGCGTCTAGAATACTCGAATACTATTGCTTAGCTATGGCCGATAAATTCGTGGTGAAGGGAGGGAACGCCTTACGGGGTTCGGTAAAGATCGCTGGTGCCAAGAATGCAGCCTCAAAGATGATCATCGCCTCTCTCCTGACGGCCGATGAAGTTATCTTGGCGAATTTACCTTTACAACAAGAGTCAGCTATCGCACGTGAGCTGGTCACTATGCTCGGCGCGGAGTCTGAGCTTACTGATCATACGTTGACGCTGCGCACGGCCAATATCGCGAGTACTTCGGCTATGCAGTTGTCACGTAAGAATCGTTTAGCGATTTTAGCGTTGGCGCCACTTTTGCACCGAGCGGGAGAGGCGTATGTGCCGACTCTCGGTGGAGACAAGATCGGTCCACGCCCGGTGAATTTCCATTTGGACGCGCTCGAAAAGATGGGAGCTAAGATCGAAGTTGATCATGATGGCTATCGAGCTACCGTAGAAGGTCGTTTGAAGGGGACGCTGATCGAGCTACCGTATCCTTCCGTTGGTGCTACCGAAACGGTTTTGCTCGCTGGCGTGATGGCCCAGGGTCGCACTGTTTTGAAGAACGCCGCTATTGAGCCAGAGATTGTTGATCTCATCATGTTGCTCCAGAAGATGGGAGCGATTATTGAAATGGGTGCCGGTCGTCACATTGAAATTACCGGAGTTGAAAAGTTGCACGGCTGCCGACACGTCATTTTGCCAGATCGTATGGAGGCCGCTTCATACGGTTCGATGGCGATTGCTACGCGCGGTGAGATTTTTTGTGAGGGCGCCAAGCACCGTGACATGATCACGTTCCTGAATGCGGTTCGCCGTATGGGCGCAGATTACGAGGTGAAAAATGGCGGCATTCTTTTTAAGGGAGGAAATAAGTATCAGGGTCTGAAGATCGAAACCGATACGCATCCCGGCTTCATGACTGACTGGCAGCAGCCATTCGTGGTCGCTCTGACGCAGGCCGAGGGAACTTCAGTTGTTCATGAAACTGTTTACGAAGATCGTTTTGGTTACACCGAGACTTTAAAGGCGATGGGAGCCGATATCGTGTTGTTCGATACCTGTCTTGGGGAAGTGCAATGCCGTTTCCGAGATCATAATCACCGCCACTCCGCGATTGTTAAGGGTCCTACGCCACTCAAAGCTGCTGACATTAAGCTCCTAGATATCCGAGCTGGTTTGGCTTGTGTTATTGCTTCGCTTGTCGCTGAGGGAACTTCGACGCTGACCGGCTTCGAGCATCTTGAACGCGGCTACGAGGACCTGTACGGTAAGCTCAAGTCGATTGGCGCTGATATTCAAGTCTCCTAGGTATGTTGATCCAACTTATGTTTAGCGCTCCGTTGTTTGCCCTAGTTTGGGTGGTGGCGATTATCATCTCGCTTACCGTGCATGAATTCGCGCACGCACTTGTTGGCACTTGGAGAGGGGACCGCACGGCAGAACACATGGGTCGCCTGACCTTAAACCCACTTGCACACTTGGATCCAATTGGAACGCTCATGTTGTTATTCGTAGGTTTCGGCTGGGCCAAGCCTGTGCCTTTCGATCCTCGAAATTTGCAGAACCCAGCTTGGGATGGCGTTGCTATTGCTTTCGCTGGTCCGCTTTCGAATTTGTTCTTGGCTGCTTTGGCAGCAGTGGCCTACCGTAATCTGGCTGACCTCGCTTTTGCCCAGGACACCTTGTTACCGATCTTTTTGATCTTGCTTATCTTCACTAACCTCTTGCTCATGTTTTTCAACCTCTTACCAATTCCTCCGCTTGATGGTTCGAAGATTATCGATGCTGTGCTCCATCGTACACGCTACGAACGATTCGGGGTCTGGCTCCAGGTCTATGGACCCCGTGTTCTCCTTGGCCTAGTAGTTTTATCTTTGCTAACCAGCATTAATGTCTTCGGCGTTATTCAACTTCCAGCTATTTTGGCCTGTGACGAGATGACCGGCATTTCGTGTTTAGGTTCACTTGAAACGGCGCTTGGCAGTTAGGTAATGACGGTCTTCAGCTTTTCGGGCTAAGCCGAGGGTTTCTTTCCCCTTGGTCGCATATTGACCATATTTAAGGCTTGTGTTAGGATTCCGCCACTTGTTTAACTATGCCAACAATCAACCAACTCATCCGTAAGGGTCGTTCGAGCAATAAGGCGAAATCAAAGTCGCCTGCCATGCAATATACGCTCGACTCTTTGCACCGCAAGCGTTCGGATCTTGCCAAAGGCGCGCCTTTTAAGCGCGGTGTTTGCGTCAAGGTAACCACCATGACGCCTAAGAAGCCTAACTCGGCTTTGCGTAAGATTGCTCGTGTCCGTCTTTCGAACGGAACGGAAGTCACTGCGTATATCCCTGGTGAGGGTCACAACCTCCAGGAGCACTCAATCGTCATGATCCGTGGTGGTCGTGTGAAAGATCTTCCTGGTGTGCGTTACCACATTGTCCGTGGTCGCTACGATGCTACTGGAGTTGATGGCCGCAACCGCAGTCGTTCAATCTACGGTACCAAGCGTCCAAAGGCTGGAAAGCCAGCTGCCAAAAAGTAACTTTCGAATGACGGTGAGCTCTCGATTGCAGTCAGGTCGTGAGCACACCTCCTGGCTGTCGTCTACAGCTCACCGTCACCAATCTAAATAATTGTTCTCGAGTACCGCGTCCACGCGGGAAGTTAGCGAGAACGAATAACGAAAGGACGTTGATATTTGAGGATAGTTCTAGGCGCGGGGAAGATTTTTATGAGACGTAGGTTAATCCTACGATGAAGAAAAATCGGGGCCCCGCAACGACGAAATATCCCAAATAGCGGCGTCCGCCAAATGTAATATGCGTGGTAAAAGCGCCATCAAGCGCGAGCTCGCTCCTGATAGCAAATATGGGAGCGTTTTGGTTTCCAAGCTCGTGAATTACGTCATGAAAGACGGAAAGAAGTCAGTAGCCGAAAAAGTAGTTTACGCTTGCCTTGAAAAAGTCGCTGCTGAAACTAAGCAGAACCCGATCGATGTTTTCGATGAGGCTTTGAAGAATATCACTCCAACCGTTGAAGTGAAGTCGAAGCGCGTCGGTGGTGCTAACTACCAGGTGCCTATGCCTGTTCGCGGCGATCGCCGTTACGCTTTGGCCTATCGCTGGTTGTTGATTGCTGCTCGCGGCAAGAAGGGACGTCCTATGGCGGAGAAGCTGGCCGAAGAGCTTATGCTCGCCGCTAAGAACGAAGGCGAAGCTGTTAAGAAGCGCGCCGATGTTCAGCGCATGGCAGAAGCCAACCGCGCTTTTGCTCACCTTGCTCGCTAGGCAGTAAGGATCGGTTTTTCTGAAACGGTAAAACCGACCCGTACATGCATCAATCATAAATATCTCTATGCAACGCGATTATCCGCTAGATCGGGTACGTAACATCGGTATCATCGCTCACATCGATGCCGGCAAGACTACCACTACTGAACGCGTGCTCTTCTACACCGGTAAGAAGCACAAGATTGGTGAAGTGCACGAGGGTGAAGCCACCATGGACTGGATGGAGCAAGAGCAAGAGCGTGGTATTACCATCACCGCGGCCGCGACTACTTGTTTCTGGAAAGATCACCGCATTAACATTATCGACACCCCAGGACACGTTGACTTCACCGTTGAAGTTGAACGTTCTCTTCGTGTACTCGACGGCGGCGTTACCGTTTTCGACGGTGTTGCTGGTGTAGAACCACAGTCAGAAACTGTTTGGCACCAGGCCGATAAGTACAAAGTGCCACGCGTATGTTTCATTAATAAACTGGATCGCACTGGCGCTGACTTCTACAAGGACTTGGAGTCCATTTACAAGCGTTTGACCACCAACGCTCACCCTGTTCAGTTGCCAATCGGTACTGAGTCAGATTTCGTCGGTATTATCGATGTCTTGAATCGCAAGGCGCATATCTTCAAAGATGACATGGGTAAGGATGTCGACATCATCGATATTCCCGAAGAGTACAAGGAAAAAGCCGAGGGTTACCGGGTGAAGCTCGTTGAGGCCATCGTTGGCAACGACGAATCTTTGATGGAGCGCTTCTTTGCTGGTGAAGAAATTTCTGTGCCAGAACTCAAGGTAGCTTTGCGTAAGAGCGTAGTTGCCATGAAGATCTTCCCAGTGCTCTGTGGCTCGGCTCTGAAGAACAAGGGTGTACAGCTCATGCTCGACGCTGTTGTTGACTACTTGCCGTCGCCTCTTGATCGCCCACCGGTTGAAGGCTTTGATCCTGATAGCCCAGACGTTAAGATCACCTGTTTGCCAGAGGACGCCGCTCCTTTTGCGGCCCTAGCCTTCAAGATTGCCGCTGATCCATTCGTGGGTAAGTTGGCCTTCTTCCGCGTCTACTCGGGATCGCTCAAGGCGGGTACGTACGTTTTGAACACCGCGACTGGTGAGAAAGAGCGCATTTCCCGCATCGTGCGCCTGCACGCCAACTCACGTGAAGAAGTGGATCAGGTGTTTGCTGGAGAAATCGCTGCTGCTGTAGGGTTGAAGGGCACCGCTACTGGTCAGACTTTGTGTGATCCAGAGCATCCAATCGTACTTGAGAATATCGTCTTCGCTGACCCTGTTATTTCTCAGGCTATTGAGCCTAAGACTAAAGCTGACCAAGAGAAGATGGGTATGGCTTTGGCCAAGCTCATGGAAGAAGATCCTACTTTCCATGTTCACACCGATACTGACACCGTGCAGACCATCATCCAGGGTATGGGTGAGCTCCACCTCGAAATTATGGTGGACCGCATGAAGCGCGAATACGGCGTAGAGGTTACCGTAGGTCGCCCACAGGTTAGCTACCGTGAAGCAATTCGCGGCACGGCTGAAGGTGAAGGTAAGTATGTGAAGCAATCTGGTGGTCGTGGTCAGTACGGTCACGCATGGATCCGCGTTGAACCAAACACGGACACTGAGAACCCAGGCTTCCAGTTCTTCGATGAAGTAAAGGGCGGCTCGATTCCACGTGAATACATTAGCCCAATTGAAAAGGGTGCCCGTGAAGCTTGTGACCGCGGTGTGTTGGCTGGTTTCCCGATCATCAATGCCAAGGCTACGGTTTTCGATGGCTCCTACCACGAAGTCGACTCCAACGAAGCTGCCTTTAAGATGGCTGGTTCGATGGCCTTCCAGGAAGCTGTCCGTAACGCTAAGCCAATGTTGCTTGAGCCGGTCATGAAAGTTGAGGTAGTTACTCCAGAAGACTTCATGGGTACAGTCGTTGGTGACTTGAACAGCCGCCGTGGACAGATCCAAGAGATGGGCGACCGCGGTAACGTCAAAACCGTTCGCGCTATGGTGCCGCTGGCTGAAATGTTCGGCTACGCTACCACCGTCCGCTCTCTCACTCAGGGCCGCGCTAGCTACTCTATGGAATTCGGTGAATACCAAGAGGTGCCTCGCAATGTCGCTGAGCAGATCATGAAGGATCGTAATGGTACGAAGTAAATCAGCAAACAAAATGTAGCCTTTATCGGCTACATTTTGTTTATCTTAAGCTATCACAGTTATGGAAATCGAAGACGACATTGCTTACGACGGGAAAAGTTTTCATATCGTTTACCGTGATGCTGATAATTTTGACGATCTTCCAAAGGAGCTTGTTCAGCAACGTTACGGGGTGTGTTTTTACGGCGCGAAGATCGTTGTGGGTTGGCATCCGCGTGGCGGGCAATGGAGTTTGCTTGGAGGCAAGGTCGAACTTGGCGAAACCTTCGATGAGGCTCTGGAACGGGAGGTGATTGAAGAGTCGAACATGCGAGTTCTGCAGCATAGTCCGATTGGATTTCAGAAAGTAATTAAACAAGATAGTGGCTTTGTCTATCAGCTACGTTCTAGGTGCATTGTTGAACCGATTGGAGAATTCGTCAGTGATCCAAGCGGGGGAGTCACGGCTATTAAATATATCGATGTCTCGGAATGGGATGAATATGTTCATTGGGGAGCTGTGGGCAGAAGAATCCTGGAGCGGGCTCTAAAGTTATGAGCGTTGCATTATTGCGCTGGGATATTTACGAGATTCGTTCATCGACACCACTTCAGGGCATGATGCTGCGTGGTCGATTGCGCAAGTTTGCGAACCAGAAGCAAATTAATTTTTTGACCGAGAATGATGAAGACGGTCAGATTGTTCGCTTCGCGCTCATTGCTCATGACGATGCGACGGTCATGAATGAGTATGTCCGATCGCTCGTGCCGGATGCGAAGATCGAAAAAGTAGGTGATGCTATTCCGAATCCTGTATTGTCTAAGCTTAAAGTGAATCTGGATGACAGATACAATTGAATTGTTAGCTTATTCCATGGAATTCGGTGAATGCCAAGAAGTCCCTCGCAACGTCGCTGTGCATATGATTCTTGCTGCGATTCTTCAGGGGGGGGGTATAATTGTAGTATTAATTTTTTATATTCTTTTGTATGGGAGAAGGAGCGCCTGGTCCGGAAAATAAGTTTGCTCGTGGTGATCTCTCCCTTCTGAAGGGCGAAGCACGGGAAGTTGCCGATAAATATCTAAGTAAAGGCATGTCACCAGAGAATACGGCGGAACAGTTACGATACCGCTCACAGATTGAAATGTTATCTGGCCATTTAAAGGCTGTTGCACAGGCTGCATTGGATACGGGTATGACACATAAGCAGGCGTATGAACAAGTGGAAGCGCCCTCAGGTCAGAATCAAGAATCGTAACGGTACGAAGTAGTGAATTAATACAAGAAACACGGCCCGCGGGCCGTGTTTCTTGTATTAATTCACTTAGTTACCCTCTGAGGATCGTTTTTTTGATATATATGAAGTAAAATACGTGCAAGCCGATTATTAAATTTACCTATGTCTCAATCATCTGAGTTTGTCCCACGTGAAGTTCAAGACCGGAAGTTCAGACCTGGTACGACAGAGCGGCTTTCCATTGCGCCCGAACAGCCTCCGCAACCACCGGACAAGCCTGTTAACAGCAATCTTGAAGCGAATGTCGAGGAGGCGAAGACCGTAGAATCCATGAGCGAGCTATTTGAAAAGGATCCACAAGGTTTCATTACGAATGAGGTGGTTCGTTTAACGCGACTAGTTGCTGCCAATATCTATGACTATGCTGACGATAATAGGTCCAACCTTTTAAATTTGGAAAAGGTTGGACCAAAATTTCTTGAATTACAACAGTCCCAGTGCGTACCGGATGGGGTACTTAAGACACTTCTAAGCGCGACAGATAGTTGGCTTTCGGTAGATCGACGGATTGAGGAGTTCGTCGAATCAAGATCTAATAGTGCTGAGAAATTTATAAATTGGAGAAAAGCCAGAAAAGCATTAGGAAAGACCGACTTACCACCTTTACTAGATGGCGATGAAGATTACGCGGAATTTACTTGGGGTTCAGTTTCCGGTTGGGAGCAATTTTGGTCTGAAGAGGAGGTGAAAATGATGGCCAAAAGCCAAGCGTTTAGGGACTCGGGAGATAGCTATGCAGCTAATGATGTAGGCCATTTGTTGGAGCGCTCTGTAGATATCAAAAAGAAGCTCGAGGCTCTTAAAGCTGCTCATTTACCTGGCCAGCTGATCGAGATTTTTATGAAAGAAGATGATCTCGCTAGGCGGGCGCGGGCCACAGAATGGTTATTCGAAAAGACTCGTTTTGCAGCTCGAGCTATAAGCCCCTTGCCAGACACTAAGGTGGTGGCTAAATCAACGCCTCCGCCGCAGTCAAGCAAGGGTATGTTTGCTAAGTTTTTAGGTTTCATGAGAGGTGGTTAGACCGTTATCACATAAAATACAGCCCTTAGCGGCTGTATTTTGTTATCCCTACCAGAAAACCCGGCGCGTCTGGGCGTCACGAGGATCATGTAGCCCAAGAGCGCCGGGATGAATGGTTGCCTAGGAGATCGTAGCA
>Ga0163151_10003843_pt1 | contig 21011 bp, 19 predicted proteins | sample OliLakLV19MP5IB2_FD_145596 | JGI IMG/M metagenome (GOLD analysis project Ga0163151, IMG submission 145596) | Freshwater microbial mat bacterial communities from Lake Vanda, McMurdo Dry Valleys, Antarctica - Oligotrophic Lake LV.19.MP5.IB-2 | ecosystem: Environmental > Aquatic > Freshwater >... | reverse complement strand
CGGCTTCGGGGGCCGCACTCGACACCTCCTCGGGCGTCCGTCCATCGAGTCCCTGGTGTGCGCGCTCGGTGTTCGCGTAGCGCCGGTACTCGTCGAGAAAGAACTGCAGCTCAGCCGCGTGGGGCACGCGGATGTGCCGGAGCAGCTCGCGGCGAATAGAGCCGATGGCGCGTTCCGCGTAGCAGTTCATCTGGGGGATGCGCGCTGGCGTGACTTCTTCGCCTACCTCGAGCACGCGCATCTGCCGCTGGAACTGCCCGACGAACTGCGGGCCGTGGTCGTGGACTATGGCGACGGGCTGCCGCTTGGTTCGTCCGAGGATCGCGTTGAACATCCGGCTCGTCCACGCGGAGTCCACGTCCCAGCCGTCGTAGACGCGGAGGTCGAGCAGCTCGCGCGTGTGGATGTCGATGACGAGAAGCACCTGGAGCCAGACGCCCTTGGCCGTTTTCACGGCGAAGAAGTCGAGGGCCCAAAGGGCATCCTTCGCTGCGGCCCGCACGCGGTCGAAGCAGATCTTCCTGCCCGGCTGCGGCGAGAATCCATGCTCGCGCAAGATGCGCACGATGGTCGGCTCGCTCACGCGGATGCCCATGCGCCGAAGCTCCTCGCGGATTCGGCGCTGGCCCCACGCCGGGTTCTCGCGCTTCAGGGTCACGATGAGCTCGACGACGGTCTCGTCGAGTGGCGGGCGACCGCCCGGCTGAAGGCGCCGTCGCAGCGACCGGAAGCGCGTCGCCCAGCGCGTGATCGTCGTCCGGGGCGCCGACAGGGAGTAGCGCTGGAACGGCTCGTCCCCGCGGGTGAGCAGATACGCGAAGACCTGCGCCGCCCGGAGCCCGAGCGGGACGCGCTTCGGCTTGCCCTCCATGAGGAAAAGGCGGCGCTCGAGCGCGTCGAGCTGGGCCTTCAGGGCGATGTTCTCGCGAGAGAGCCGCATCGCCTCGGGTACGGTCGTATCGCGCGGCAAGCGGCTCACGCGGTCCACGAGCGAGAGGAGCAGGTGGTAGAAGACGAACTCCGTGGTGCGCAGGGCCAAGGCAAGCATGGGGACGAGCGATAACATGGCGAACCTGGGACGGAGCAGCGCTGCAACCCGCGGCGCTAGCGATCGGCCTTGTTGATGCGAGCGGCTCCGGTGCAGTGTGTCCCGGTGAGCCCCATGAGCACCGCGATGACCCTGGCCCCGCCCGGCTACGACGCCGTGGTGGTGGCGAACGGCGTCCGGCGCGGGCGGGATGCGCGCGGCCAGCCATGAACGGGACGGGGCCCTCCAGACCTGGCGGCGGCGCTCAGGCGCCCGACGGTCCCACGACCAGAGCCGCGCTCGCGAAGGCCGTCGACGAGGAGGAAGCAAACCTCCACCGGCTGGAGGTCGAGTACGCGGAGTCCAAGGCGCGCCTCGGTTCACTGCGCGCCGAGCTCGCGGAGCCGGACGCACGACGCGAGACGCCCGCCAAGTTGAAGATCGCCGAGCCGTTGGGCGACGGACCACGAACCCCGACCGACAAGAGCACGGCCCACGCCAAGAAGGTAACTCGGTCTTCCTCGACGACGACTTCGTCGCGTACCCGGATGATCAGCAGTGGACGTTCCTCGCGTCGGTAGAGCGCATCGACCCGATGACGGTCGAACGAATCGCTTCGGAGGCGACTCGCACGGGCACCGTCGTCGGAGTGCGCCTCGCCGACGTGACGGACGAGGATGATGCCACGCCGTGGACCCGCATGCCGTCAGGGAAGCCGCGTGCGCCGCGCATCGCGGGGCCGCTGCCCACGCGCGTCGCCGCCGTCCTCGCCCAACGCCTGTTCGTCGAGAAGGCCGGCCTACCGTCGCCGCTCCTGAACCAGATGAAACGCCTCGCCGCCTTCCAGAACCCAGAGTTCTACAAGAAGCAGAGCATGCGTCTCTCCACCGCGATGACCCCGCGCGTGATCAGCTGCGCTGAGGATCTCCCGCAACATGTGGCGTTGCCGCGCGGTTGCCTGCCCGAGCTCGAGGAGCTGTTGCGCGGGCACGGCGTGGCCCTGGATGTGGCGGACCAGCGGACGCAGGGCGCTCCACTCGAGCTGCGCTTCCAGGGCACGTTGACCGCGGTTCAGGAACAAGCGGCGCGAGCGCTGCTTGCTCACGATGCCGGCGTGTTCGTCGCCCCGCCGGGCGTCGGCAAGACGGTCATTGGTACCTATCTCGTCGCCGCGCGCGCGTGCAGCACGTTGGTTCTGGTCCACCGCAGGCCTCTGCTCGACCAGTGGCTCGCCCAGCTCTCCGTCTTCCTTGGCATCGAGCCGAAGGAGATTGGGCAGATCGGCGCAGGCAAGCGTGCGCCCACCGGTCGGGTCGACGTGGCGATGATCCAGAGCCTCGTCCGCAAGGACTCCGTCGCCGACCTGGTCGCAGGCTACGGTCAGGTGATCGTCGACGAGTGCCACCACCTGCCCGCGGTCTCGTTCGAGCGCGTTCTTTCGGAGGTCAAGGCTCGCTATGTCGTCGGACTCACGGCGACACCGCAGCGCCGCGATGGCCATCACCCGATCACGCAGATGCAGCTCGGCCCGGTCCGCTTCTCGATCGATGCCAAAACGCAGGCAGGGCGGCGCCCGTTCGAGCACCGACTCCTCGTACGGGAGACTGCGTTCCGGATGCCGGGATCCGAGAAGGCCGCAGGTATTCAGGACATCTACGCGGCCCTCGCCAGGGACGACTTGCGCAACGAGATGATCCTGAACGACGTGATCCGTGCCTTGGAGGACGGGCGCTCCCCCATCCTGCTTACCGAGCGCAAAGACCACCTCGAGTACTTCGCGACCCGCCTCGAGCCCGTGGCCCGCAACCTCGGCGTCCTTCAGGGCGGCATGGGCGCCAAAGCTCACCGCGCCGTTCGGGCTCAGCTCGCCACCATCCCCGCGACCGAGGAGCGCCTCGTGCTCGCGACAGGACGATACATCGGTGAAGGCTTCGACGACGCGCGCCTCGACACGCTGTTCCTCGCGATGCCCGTTTCGTGGAAGGGTACCCTCGTGCAGTACACCGGGCGGCTTCACCGTCTGCACCCAGGCAAGAGCGAATCTGGTTGCCGTCATGGCAACTGTTTTCTGGCTCTGAAACTTGTCGCCGCTGGCATGTCCTTGCCAACTTGACGAACGTGCCTACCCTTGATGAGCCCGCCCGGCAGGCAACTAGTTTCTCATGAGCGGCCCGTTTCGCGAGATGCGAGGGTGATCAGGGGAGCTGGCACCAGCGCTGCACCGCTTGGGCCGTGTCGAATGGCCCAGTGTTGAAACAAATGCGTGCCTGCGGGGCATGTTCATGAACCAAGTTGAGCACTTTCTCGAACAGAAGAAAGTTTTTATCGATGGTGCGCAAGCCGGCACCGATCACGACGCAGTCATAGCGTTCTTGCTGCAGAGCGGCGCGGATCACGGCCTCTGCAGTTTCGCCAAAATCGGTAAGGCACAATTTTGCGTCGTAACCCAAGGCGTTCAGAGTGGCAATGTCCTTGTCCAGTCCGCCTTGCACCTTCTCGGCCGTCATGCCTGGATAGGCCGCGTAGGCCGGATCGGCGAAATCGATGAGTTGTGGCTGCAGGCCGACGGATAAGACCAATTTTTTGGAAGTCATGGTGTTTCTCAGGGTGGATACGGAACCAGCGCTCTTGCAGCCCACCAGCGTCAAAGCCGCGAGCAGCGCAGCAACTGACTGAAGTCGAAGTGCGCTCATAGCGATCCTCCTTTCAGGAAGAGTTGCCGCCACAGTACCACCCGAAGAGTTGTTTGTCCTATTTTCGCTGGGTGGCCTGGATGAATCGCATCGCAATTATCGCGACCGTCATCATTCTGTTTCACCTGGTCGTGGCCATGCTGCATGGCCAGGCCCACGAACAATTGCGCGTGGCTTGGAGCCGTGGCAAAACGCGTTCGTGGGGATCGTGATCGTCGTAGCCCCGCTGGTTTCCATGGTCCCGTGTGGGCCTCGCTTCCGTCAGACCGCGTCGCTCTTGCTTGGCGTTTCAATGGCTGCCGGCTGTGCTACGACAACGCGGCCATGGAGAGCTGGAACAGCACTCTAAAAAGCGAGCTCGGTGAGCGGTTCGAAAGCCCGGCCGACGCGAAGGCGAAGCTCTTCGATTACATCGAAGTCTTCTACAACCGGATCCGAATGCACTCGTCCATCGGCTACTCCTCGCCGGCGGAGTTCGAGCGCGCAGGACGCACCCCGAAGACCCGTTTGAACTCCATCGGGTTCTCCACAGGTTGCCAGTCTCCCCCCGGTCCCCCCTCGATCCACAACCACCCCACAGGCGACGAAGACCAGCAGCGCGCAGACGCCGCGCGGGTCGCGCGTGCGGCTCGTGCGGAGGTCATCGAGATCCTGTCCGGCGCGGTCTTCACGCTGCTCCTCGCCGGTCGGCTTCGGCCCCTGGAGGCGCCGACGGAGATCGCGCCCGCGAACGGAGCGAGGTCATGACCTCGCACGCAGCCTCCGGCGCTCTCAGAGTCGTCTTGCCTTGTTCACCAGAGAACGCCCTCGTGTCCCTCGACCGCGGCACCAACCAGCCGCCGCAAGGAGGTACGAACATGGGCGAACCGAAGCCCCAGGAGAAGAGACGCGAACGCGAAGCGGCCGCCGGCACCGGCGCGCAGCTCCGCGCTCTGGAGAAGATGACCGTGGGCGAGCTCGCCGAGAAGTACCGCGAGGTGTTCGGTGAGCCGACGCGTACGCGGAACAAGGAGTACCTGCGCAAGCGTGTGGCCTGGCGCATCCAGGAGCTGGCCGAGGGCGGGCTCTCGTCGCGCGCGCTCGAGCGCATCGCGCAGCTCGCGCCCGAGGCGCCGGTGCGATGGCGGCAGCCGGTCGCGCGGAGCGGCAACGGCGCCGCTCCGGTCGTCGCGATGACCAAGGCCCCGCGGGACGCGCGCCTTCCCGCCGCGGGCACCGTGCTCACGCGGCAGCACGACGGCGTCGAGCACCAGGTGACGGTCCTCGCCGCCGGCTTCGAGTACAACGGCGCGCCCTACCGCTCGCTCTCCAAGATCGCGAGCACCATCACCGGCACACCGTGGAACGGGTTCCTGTTCTTCTTCGGTCGCGCGAGCGGCACCAAGAACGGCGCCGAGGAGCGTGCCGGATGAAGAACGGGAAGAACGGCGCGCACAAGGAGATCGAGACAAAACGGTGCGCGGTCTACACGCGAAAGTCGACCTCCGCGGGGCTCGACCAGGATTTCAACTCACTCGATGCCCAGCGCGACTCGTGTGTCGGGTACATCCAGCGGCAGGCGGGGTGGACGCTCGTTGACGAGCAGTACGACGACGGCGGGTTCACGGGCGCGAACACGGACCGTCCCGCGTTCCAGCGGCTGGTCGCGGATGTCGAAGCCGGCAAGGTCGACGTCATCGTCGTCTACAAGGTCGACAGGCTGAGCCGCTCGCTGCTCGACTTCGCCAAGATGATGGAGCGCTTCAACGCGGCCGGCGCCTCGTTCGTGTCCGTCACGCAGAACTTCTCGACGGCCGATGCGATGGGCCGGCTCACGCTCAACATGTTGATGAGCTTCGCCGAATTTGAGAGGGAAATGATCGGCGAGCGGACGCGCGACAAGATCGCGGGTGCGCGCCGGAAGGGGAAGTGGACGGGCGGCCCGGTCCCACTCGGCTACACGGTCGTGGAGAAGCGCCTGGTCGTGGACGAGCTCGAAGCGGTGCTCGTCCGCGAGATCTTCACCCTCTACCTCGAGCACCGCTCGGCGCTGGGGGTCGCGCGTCTCCTGAAGGAACGACAGCGCTCGACGAAGCGACATCGCGCCGCGAACGGCAACCTTCGAGAAGGACGGCCATGGACGAAGGCCGACGTCCTACGCGTCCTCAAGAACCCCATCTACGCGGGCTTCATGGCCAGCGGCGGCGAGCTGCACAAGGCCGAGCACACGCCGCTGATCGAGAACGAGACGTTCACGCGCGCCCAAGCGCAGCTCGAGGCTGCGACGAAGACGACGGAGACGCACGGACGGAACCCCGACTACATCCTGCGCAGCGTGCTCCGGTGCGCGTGCTGCAAGTCCGGCTTCACGCCGGCGTCGACAAGAAGGGCTCGGACCGAGCACCGTTACTACCGATGCGTGAAACGGGACAAAGAGGGCAAGGAAGCCTGCCCGTCGTCGCCGCTCCCGGCGGACGCCATCGAGGACTACGTCGTCGAGCGCCTACGCGAGGCGACGGCTGACGGAACGCTCGCCGCCGACGTCACCGAAAGCGTGAAGACGCGCGTGGGCGAACGGCGCAAGGGCCTCGTCACCGAACGGCAGAAGCTGCCGCCTAAGATCGCCTCGCTGGCCGCCGAGGCCAGGCGCATCGTCGACACGATGGCGAGCCTGACCGGCACGGCACGCAAGCTCGTCGATGAGCGGCTCCAGCAGGTTGGCGAGCAGCTCGCACGCTGCGAAGGCCAGCTAGCCGCCGCCGAACGGGAGCTCGCGAACCTCGACGCGCTCGAGGTCGAGGTCGCATGGGTCGCGCGCTGCCTCACCGACTTCGGCGGCATCTGGGACGTACTCACGCCGGAGAACCGTGGCCGGCTCCTGCGGGCCGTCATCCAGCGCGTCGAGGTGAACGAGCCTGCGAACCAGGTGAGCGTGTTCCTGGCGGACCTCGGCGCAGACGTTCCCCCCGAAGCCGAAGCCGCGTCGCAGCAGCCGGCGCAGCAGGAGGTGTCGCCGTGACGAACCCGACGAGCAGCAGCACCCCGGCCGGGCCGCGGGTGGTCACCGGCCAATTTCACCGCGTGCAGCGCGGGCACGGAAAGCGCTTCGTCCAAGAGCCACCGCCGGGGCCCGTGCGCCGGCCCGCCAGGGTCGCGGTCATGCTCGCGCTCGCGCACAAGATCCAGCAGGCCATCGATGGGGGAGCTGTGCGGGATCGCGCCGAAGTGGCGCGGAGGCTCGGCTTCACGCGGGCGCGCATCACGCACCTGCTCGACCTGACGCTGCTCGCCCCCGACCTGCAGGAGCGGATGCTCGACCTCGAGGCCGTGGATGGGGTGGAGCCGATCAGCGAGCGGGCGCTTCGGGCGGTGGCGCACGCCGGGAGCTGGTCGGAGCAGCGGGCGGCGTTCCTCGTCCGCTGAACCGCCCGGCGAGCGCGTCATTGCGAGCCCCCAGAGACTGGTGTACCCTGGCGCCGGCTGGCAACGACTGCCAACCACTACCCAGATGGAGCCTGGCACGAATGCCGGACGAGATCCTGACCCTGCCCGAGGTCGCCAAGTTGCTGAAGGTCGCGGAGAAAACCGTCTACACGATGGCGCAGAAGAGCGAGCTCCCGGCATTCAAGGTTCGAGGCCAGTGGCGCTTCAAGCGCGACGACATCGACGCCTGGATCGAGCGGCAGAAGGCGGCGGCTGCCCGAGACGACGAGGGGCGCGATGGCCAAGACTGAACCGAAGAAGAAGCGCGGCCGACCCGCGAAAGCCGAGCCGAAGGCGCGCGAGTCAGTGCCGGCGAGCACGAATGGTAATGGCGCAGCGCAGTCGAGCGCGATGCTCGGCTTCGAGGCGAAGCTCTGGCAGGCCGCCGACAAGCTCCGCAACAACATGGACGCGGCCGAGTACAAGCACGTCGTCCTCGGCCTCATCTTTCTCAAGTACATCTCCGACGCGTTCGAGGAGAAGCACGCCGCGCTCGCCGTCGACAAGAAGTCCGGCGCAGATCCGGAAGACCCCGACGAGTACCGCGCCGAGAACATCTTCTGGGTTCCGAAGGACGCTCGTTGGTCACACCTCCAGGGCAAGGCGAAGCAACCGACGATCGGCAAGCTCCTCGACGACGCCATGGTCGCCATCGAGCGCGACAACCCGGCGCTCAAGGGGGTGCTGCCGAAGGACTACGCGCGCCCGGCGCTCGACAAGCAGCGCCTCGGTGAGCTCATCGACCTCATCGGCACCATCGGCCTCGGCGACAAGGCGAACCGCTCGCGCGATGTGCTCGGTCGTGTGTACGAGTACTTCCTCACGCGCTTCGCGTCGGCTGAAGGCAAGAACGGCGGCCAGTTCTACACGCCCCAGTGCGTGGTGCGCGTGCTCGTCGAGATGCTCGCGCCATACAAGGGCCGCGTGTTCGATCCGTGCTGCGGTTCCGGCGGCATGTTCGTCTCGAGCGAGAAGTTCGTAGAGGCGCACGGCGGCCGCATCGGCGACGTGAGCATCTACGGCCAGGAGTCGAACCACACCACCTGGCGCCTCGCGAAGCTGAACCTCGCCATCCGCGGCATCGACGCGAAGATCGCCCACGGCGAGAGCTTTCACGGGGACGCGCACAAGGACCTCAAGGCCGACTACGTCCTCGCCAATCCGCCCTTCAACGACAGCGATTGGGGCGGCCAGCGCCTGCGTGAGGACGTGCGCTGGAAGTACGGCGTTCCGCCGGCTGGCAATGCAAACTTCGCCTGGGTGCAGCACTTTCTGCATCACCTCGCTCCGGCTGGCATTGCCGGCTTCGTGCTCGCCAACGGCAGCATGTCGTCGCAGCAATCGGGCGAGGGTGAGATTCGGAAGGCCCTCGTCGAGGGCGACCTCGTCGACTGCATGGTCGCGATGCCCGGTCAGCTCTTCTACTCCACGCAGATCCCGGTGTGCCTGTGGTTCCTCGCGCGCGACAAGAAGAACGGTCTCGGTGGGCGCGGCAAGAAGATGCGCAACCGTCGGCACGAGACGCTCTTCATCGATGCGCGCAAAATGGGCACGCTGATCGACCGCGTGCACCGCGAGCTGACCGACGTCGACATCGCGACGATCACGGACACGTACCACCGCTGGCGCGGCGATGGCTCGGGCAAGTACGCGGACTTGGCGGGCTTCTGCAAGAGCGCCACCACCGAGGAAATCCGCGCGCACCAACACGTGCTCACCCCCGGCCGCTACGTGGGCACGGAGGAAATCGCGGACGACGGCGAGCCCTTCGAAGAAAAGATGGCCCGGCTCGTCGCCAAACTCGACGAGCAGTTTACGGAGGGGGCAAAGCTCGAGAAGGTGATCCGGAAAAACCTGCGGGGGCTTGGGTATGGCGCGTGATGCGCCGATCGTCAGCGGCTCGGCTCGGCCGGTCGTCTCACTCGCAGAGGTCACGACCAAGATCGGGTCGGGCGCCACGCCACGCGGTGGATCTGAAGTCTATCTGCCGAATCGAGCACGGTTTGCGTTCATACGGAGCCAGAACGTCTTCGACCGACGCTTTGATACCGACGGCCTAGCGTTCATCTCCGACGAACAAGCCGACGGACTGCGCGGCGTGGTTCTCCAGCCGGGCGATATCCTTCTCAACATCACGGGGGACGGGGTCACTTTCGGGCGAGCCTGCATAGTTCCGAGCGATGTTCTCCCTGCATGCGTCAACCAACACGTCTCCATCATTCGCGTCGATCCTCAACGCGCAGTGCCTGGCTATGTGCTCGCGTTTCTCACGCACCCAGACGTCAAACCGTACATCGAGTCGTTCAACGCGGGCGGGTCTCGCCGCGCGATCACCAAGGGTCACATTGAGTCATTCCTTCTTCCGCTACCGCCGCTCCCCGAGCAGCGAACCATCGCCCACATCCTCGGCACCCTCGACGACAAGATCGAGCTGAACCGGCGGATGAACGAGACGCTCGAGGCCATGGCACGGGCGCTCTTCAAGTCGTGGTTCGTCGACTTCGACCCCGTCCGCGCGAAGTCCGAGGGCCGTCAGCCGAGCGGGATGGACGCGGAGACGGCGAAGCTGTTCCCGAGCGAGTTCGTGGAGTCGGAGCTGGGGCCGATTCCGAAGGGCTGGACTGCCGCTCCCTTGTACGACATCGCGACGTACATCAACGGTGCGGCGTACGCGGCGTTCCAGCCGAATGATGAACGTCGAGGACTCCCCATCATCAAGATCGCTGAACTGAAGGCCGGAGTGACCTCTCACACAAGGTTCTCCGATGTGGAGATGCCGGAGAAGTACCGGATTGCCCGAGGAGATATTCTGTTCTCGTGGTCTGGCAATCCGGATACCTCCATCGACACCTTTGTCTGGCCGCACGGCCCTGCGTGGCTGAATCAGCATATTTTCCGAGTCATACCCCACGCCGACAATGAGCGAGCGTTCGTGCTCTCGACGCTCAAGTATCTCAAGCCAGTCTTCGCGGAGATTGCCCGAAACAAGCAGACGACGGGTCTCGGTCACGTCACGTCCGCCGACATGAAGCGCCTCCTTGTCGCGCGACCGGACGATCGCGTCGCGAGCGCCTGGAGCATAATTGCAGCCCCTCTCCTCGAGCGAATCTTTCACAACGAAGTCGAGAGCCACTCGCTGTCTACGGCGCGTGACACGCTCCTGCCGCGTCTCCTATCGGGGGAGCTCGAGGTCTTCATCTCTGATCGCGTCGTGGAGACCTCGGCATGAGCGCGCCCGCCGTCTCCACGCTCGACCTCCGCGTGATCGAGACCGTCCTCGAAATGGCCAACGGCGAGGAGAAGATGGCTCGGCTCGTCGGCAAGCTCGAGGAGCAGTTTGCGGAGGGGGCGAAGCTCGAAAAGGTGATCCGGAAGAACCTGAGGGGGCTCGGGTATGGGGGCTGACTGGCCCACGGCGCCGCTCGATGAGTTGGTTGATGACATTCTGGATCGGCGAGGCGTTACACCCTTGAAGCTCGGCTCAGATTTCGTGACTGCAGGTCATCGCGTCATTTCGGCGAAGCTCATCAAGGGTAGACGCATAGACTTGTCTGCCGACGACCCGCGCTTCGTGGATGGACCCACGTACAAGAAATGGATGAAGACTCCTCTCCTAGAAGACGACGTCATAATGACGTCGGAGGCCCCGCTTGGGGAGCTTGCTTACGTGGCAGAACGGCTCGAGTGGTGCCTCGGACAGCGCCTCTTCGGCATTCGCTCTTGCAAGGAGCGTCTTCACGGGCGCTTTCTCTACTACGCGTTGCAGTCAGGGCCGGTCACTCGGGACCTGCACTCGCGCTCGACCGGCACGACCGTCTTGGGAGTGCGACAGACAGAGTTGCGACGCATTCAGATACCCGTTCCTCCTCTTCGTGCGCAGCGCGCGATCGCCCACATCCTCGGCACGCTCGACGACAAAATCGATCTGAACCGCCGGATGAACGACACGCTCGAAGCCATGGCGCGGGCGCTCTTCAAGTCGTGGTTCGTCGACTTCGACCCCGTCCGCGCCAAGGCCGAAGGCCGTCAGCCGAGCGGGATGGACGCGGAGACGGCGAAGCTGTTCCCGAGCGAGTTCGTGGAGTCGGAGCTGGGAGAGATTCCGAAGGGGTGGACTTGTTCGCCGCTGGGCGACTGGGCCTCGGCGCTATCGGGGGGCACTCCGTCGAATAGCAACCCTTCGCTCTGGGGCGGGGACCTGCCGTGGGTCAGTCCGAAGGTAATGACCTCGATGCACGCTGACGAAGCTGACGACTTCGTGACCGCGAGCGCAGTCGGAAACGGCACGCGTATCGCGCCTCTTGGTTCCACCCTCGTGATGGTTCGAGGCATGGGCCTCCACCAAGAAGTTCGGGTCAGCCAGGCTCGGCGGGAAGTCACCTTCAACCAGGACGTGAAAGCGCTGGTGCCGAAGGCCATTGAGGCGAGCCTGCTCCTGTTTGCGTTGCTGAATGGCCAAGAGGAGCTGCTCGGTCGGGTGGAAAGCTCGGGCCACGGGACCGGCAAACTCCCGAGCGAGATCCTTCTGGGGCACAGAATCACATTGCCGCCGATTTCTCGGCAGAAGCCGCTCGCGCAAACTTTCGATGCTCTCAACGATCGCATCGGAGCCGCACGCCAGGAGGCACGTACGCTGGCAAAGACGCGCGACACCCTTCTACCGCAGCTTCTCTCGGGTGAACTCGACATCTCCACCATCGAATGCTTTGCGGGAGCAGTGGCATGAGAATCTCCCGCATCCCGAAGATCCGCGGGCATCGCGTGTTCCGCGACTTCGCCTGGCCGGCAGGGCTGCATCCCTTCGGGCAGTTCAACCTGATCTACGGATGGAACGGGTCCGGCAAGACGGCCCTCTCCGCGCTGTTTCGCCATCTCCAAGATCGAACAACCCTTACCGAAGGCGACGTCGAGTTCGAGTTCGACGAGGCCACCAAGATTGCCGGTGCTGATCTTTCATCTGCAACCCTACCGCCCGTGCGGGTCTTCAATCGTGACTTCGTCGCCGCAACCATCTCGGTGGCAGGATCGACGGCGCCGATCTACTTCCTCGGTGCCGACAGCGTGGAGAAGCAGAACGAAGTCGAGACGCTCAAGAAGGACCTGACCTGGGCCGAGACTGAGGTCCAAGCTGCGCGTTCCGAGAAGAGCAACGCCGACAAGGCGCTCGATGACTTCTGTATCGGGAAGGCGAAGCTCATCAAGGAACTGCTTCTCGGGTCTCGAAACCATGCGAACTACAACAAGAGCCAGTTCGCGAAGGCCATCCAGGGCATGACCGATGAGGCGTCCACGGCGGCCTTGCTGTCCGATGCAGATAAGGAGCGATTGAGGAAGCAAAAGGAGGCCCAGCCCAAGGCTTCTGTGCCAACCGTGACCGTCGCCGTTCCGGACTTCGAGCGGCTCGTCGAGCACGTCACCGCCCTGCTCGAGCGGTGCGTCGTATCGCAGGTACTCGAGGAACTCACCGCCGATCATCAGGTCGGCTCATGGGTGCAGGCGGGTCTCACGCTCCACTCTGGGCAGCGGGAAACGGAGACATGCAGGTTCTGTGGACAAGGCCTGCCCCTGGCTCGCCGTGCCGCGCTGGCGGCGCACTTCAACGACGAGTTCTCGCGCTTCCAAACCGAGGTTGCTGAGGCCGAGAAGCTGGTCGAACGCCATCGCGCCGCTCTCACGCCGGTGTCGTTCCCGGACGAGTCGCGCGTGTACGACTACCTGGCTGGTGAGCTGACTCCGAACGTGGCCGAGGCGCGGGGTCTGCTTGCGCAAGCAAGCGCGTTCCTCGAAAAGCTGAAGGACGCACTCAGCCGAAAGAAAGGCACGCCCTTCGAACAGACAGCGTTTCCCGACGTGGAACCCGCTGCTCGTCCCTCGCAAGCGGCGATCGAAGCCGCGATTGCGACCGTGAACAGCGTCATCACGAAGCACGAGGCCATCACCCGCGAGTTTCAAGGCGAAGTCGACAAGGCATGCCAGACGCTCGAACTGGCCGCCATCGCCGAGGCGCACTCAGAGCATCGCGACCTGCGGGATGCCGTCACTCGCGCCGATACGGGCGTGCAAACCGCCGCTGACAAACCGAAGCAACTCAGGACTCGAATCGAGGACATCGAGCGAGAGATCGTCGAGCACATGAAGCCCGCCGAGGAGCTGAACGGCGAACTGCGGGCATACCTCGGCCGCGACGAACTTCGCTTCGATGTGAAGGACACGGGATACGTGCTGACGAGGGCAGGCCAGCCGGCAAGCCATCTCAGCGAGGGCGAAAAGACGGCGATCGCGTTCCTCTATTTCTTGAAGTCGTTGCAGGACAAGTCGTTCGCCCTGGCAAGCGGAATCGTCGTCGTGGACGACCCAGTATCGAGCCTGGACGCCAACGCCCTGTTCTCTGCCTTCGGGTACATGAAAGAGCGCACGAAGACTTGCGGCCAGCTTTTCGTGCTGACGCACAACTTCGCGTTTCTGCGGCTGGTGAAGAACTGGTTTCACCACCTGCCGAAGCAGAAAAGCCCCAAGGTCGAGCGGCGCCCGGGACGTTTCTTCCTCCTCAGAGCCTACTGCGGCGACGATGCAACCGCGCGAACCGCGGCTCTCGGCCCGATCGATCCACTCCTGGAGAGGTACGAGTCCGAGTACCACTACCTTTTCAGGCGCGTCAGCGACGAAGCGAATCGCGGCGAGTCGGACGCGATGCTCGAAGAGCACTACTCCATGCCGAACATCGCCAGGAGGCTCGTCGAGTCGTTTCTTGCGTTCCGGCATCCGGATTGCTCTGGCGACCTGGCAAAACGGATGGAGTTGGTTGATTTTGAGTCGGAAAAGAAGACGCGAATTCTTCGACTGCTCAACACGTACTCCCACTCCGGCGGCATCTCCGAGCCGGAGCACGACCCGTCGGTGCTCTCGGAAACCAGGCCCGTACTCCGTGAAGTCCTCAAGATGATCGAGACCGCTGACCCCACGCACTACGCGAGCATGGTTCGTCTGGTGGCGAGCGTGCACTCCGACGCCGGCGGGGCGGTAGACACCGAGGCTGAGTCGTGATTGGCCCCTTCCCGGAGTCCGTCGTCGAAGAAGCCGCGCTGAAGTGGTTCGGCGCGCTCGGCTACGCCGTCGTAGCTGGCCCAAGCATCGCCGCCGGCGAACCCGCCGCAGAGCGCACGAGCTATGAGCAGGTGCTACTCGAAGCCCGCCTCAGCGAGGCAGAGCGCGCCGGCTGGGACTGGCTGGTCACGCGAGACACCGTCACGACCGCCGAGTACCAGGAGGCGATGGACGTGCCAAACCGCACCGCCCGGTATCATCTCAAGCGACTCACTGAGTTTGGACTGCTTCGAGTGGTGGGCGCCGGAAAGGCGACTCGCTACGAGGTGGTTCGATCATGACCGTCGCTGACTTGCCCTTACGCTTCTGCGTGCCGCCGCCTTTCCGGCAACGAACGGCCCGTCCGTTGCCGGATTCATGGACGTTCTCCGGCGTATCCGACCGTTCCGGCAACGATTCCGGCAACCGTTGCCGGAATCCGGCGCCAGGGGGCACGAAGCGATGACCGTCCCCTTCACCGAATCCGTCGTCGAAGAAGCCGCGCTGGAGTGGTTCGGCGCGCTCGGCTACGCCGTCGTCGCCGGCCCTTCGATCGCTCCAGGCGAACCCGCCGCAGAGCGCACGAGCTACGAGCAGGTGCTACTCGAAGGCCGCCTCCGCGAGGCCCTGCGCCGTCTGAACCCGACCGTCCCGGGCGAGGCACTCGACGAGGCGTTCCGCAAGCTCACGCGCATCTCTTCGCCCCAACTCGTCGATGCGAACCACGAGCTGCACTACTACCTCGTGAACGGCGTGAGCGTGGAGTACCTGCGCACCGACGGGACCATCGGCTACGACCCGGTGCGCGTGCTCGACTTCGACGCGCCCGAACAGAACGACTGGCTCGTCGTCAACCAGTTCACCGTGACCGAGTTCGGGCATACACGCCGACCGGACGTCGTCGTCTTCGTGAACGGCCTCCCGCTCGCCGTGCTTGAGCTGAAGAACGCGGCCTCCGAGAACGCGACCATCTGGAACGCCTTTCAGCAGCTCCAGACCTACAAGGCTGAGCTGCCCGCGCTCTTCGTGTTCAACGAGGTGCTGGTCGTCTCGGACGGGCTCGAGGCCCGCGTCGGCACACTCTCCTCGAACCGCGAGCGCTTTCTCCCGTGGCGCACGATCGAAGGAGAAGACCTCGCTCCATCGACCCTCACCCAGCTCGAGGTCCTCATTCGCGGGGTCTTCGACAAGCGGCGCTTCCTCGACCTGATCCGATACTTCGTCGTCTATGAGAACGACGGCGACACGGCTATCAAGAAGATGGCGGGCTACCACCAGTTCCACGCGGTAGCGCGCGCCGTCGACGCGACCATCGCGGCTTCGCGTCCCGCCGGGAGCCGTCGCGTTGGAGTGGTCTGGCACACGCAGGGATCGGGTAAGAGCCTCACGATGGCGTTCTACGCCGGACGCGTGGTGCTGCACCCCGACATGCAGAACCCGACGCTGATCGTGATCACAGACCGCAACGATCTCGACGAGCAGCTCTTCGGCACCTTTTCTCGCTGCAAGGAACTCTTGCGACAGAGCCCGGAGCAAGCACGGGACCGCGCCCACGTCCGCGAGCTGCTCACGGTGGCCGCCGGCGGCGTGGTGTTCACGACCATCCAGAAGTTCCTGCCGGAAACCCGCGGGGACACATTCCCACTTCTTTCTGCTCGCGAGAACATCGTCGTCATCGCCGACGAGGCACACCGGAGCCAGTACGACTTCATCGACGGCTTCGCCCGCCACATGCGCGACGCGCTGCCGAATGCATCGTTCATCGGCTTCACCGGAACGCCCATCGAGTCGACGGACAAGAATACGCGCTCGGTCTTCGGCGAGTACATCAGCGTCTACGACATCCAGCGCGCGGTACAGGACGGCGCGACGGTTCCCATCTACTACGAGAGCCGCCTCGCGAAGCTTCAGCTCAGGGACGAAGAGAAGCCGCGCCTCGACGACGCCTTCGACGAGGTGACCGAGGGCGAAGAACTCGCGGGCAAGGAGAAGCTCAAGACCAAGTGGTCTGCGCTCGAAGCTCTGGTCGGCACCGACCGGCGGCTTGCGCTCATCGCCGACGACCTCGTGCGCCACTTTGAGGCCCGCCTCGAAGTGATGGACGGCAAGGCGATGGTGGTCTGCATGAGCCGACGCATCTGCGTCGAGCTTTACAAGGCTCTCGTCGCACTCCGGCCAGCCTGGCACCACGCCGACGACGACCAGGGCGCGATCAAGGTGGTGATGACGGGGTCAGCATCGGACCCCGCCGACTGGCAGCTCCACATCCGCAGCAAGTCGCGCCGCGAGGGCCTGGCGAAGCGCATCAAGAACCCCGACGACCCGCTAAAGATCGTGCTCGTTCGGGACATGTGGCTGACCGGCTTCGACGCGCCGTGCATGCACACGATGTACATCGATAAGCCGATGCAGGGGCACGGCCTGATGCAGGCCATCGCTCGCGTGAATCGCGTATTCCGCGACAAGCCCGGCGGGCTCGTCGTCGACTACCTCGGGCTCGCCGACCAGCTCAAGAAGGCCCTCCACACGTACACCGAGAGCGGCGGCCAGGGCGAGACCGCGCTCGACCAGGAGGAAGCCGTCGCGCTCATGCTCGAGCGTCACGAGATCTGCTGCGGCATCTTCCACGGCTTCGATTGGGGCCCCTGGACGACAGGCACGCCCGCGCAGCGCCTCACGCTCCTTCCCGCCGCGCAGGAGCACGTGCTTGCGCAGGAGGAGGGGAAGGACCGCCTGCTGCAGTCCGTCACTGAGCTGTCGAAGGCCTTCGCGCTCGCTGTGCCGCACGACGAGGCGATCCGAATCCGTGATGACGTCGGCTTTTTTCAGGCCGTGCGCACGGCCATAGCGAAGACCTCGGTCGGCGACCGGAAGTCGTCGGGGGACCTGGACCACGCCATCCGACAGATCGTGTCGAAGGCTGTCGCGTCGGACGAGGTCATCGACATCTTCGCCGCCGCCGGCCTCAAGAATCCCGACATCTCCATCCTGTCCGACCAGTTCCTCGCGGACGTCCGCGGGATGGAGCACAAGAACCTCGCCGTCGAGCTGCTGCGCAAACTGCTGAACGACGAGGTGAAGGCGCGCTCGCGGCACAACCTCGTGCAGGCGCGTTCGTTCGCCGAGCTGCTCGAGAAATCGGTCCGCCGCTACCAGAACCGGGCGATCGAAGCTGCGCAAGTGATCGAGGAGCTGATCGAGCTTGCCCGCGAGATGCGCGAGGCCGATCGGCGAGGCGAGGAGCTCAGCCTCACCTCGGACGAACTCGCCTTCTACGACGCCCTCGAGGTCAACGACAGCGCGGTCAAGGTCTTGGGCGACGACACCCTACGGCTCATCGCACGCGAGCTGGTCGAGACGGTCCGCAAGAACGTCACCATCGACTGGACCGTCAAGGAGTCGGTGCGCGCCAAGCTCCGCGTGATCGTGAAGCGCATCCTCCGGAAGTACGGCTATCCGCCGGACAAGCAGGAGGCCGCGACGAACACGGTGCTCCAGCAAGCGGAGCTTCTCTCTGACTTCTGGACGGAGCACGGCGGAGCATCGTCGTGAAGTACGCCTACGAGGATCTGAGCCCGGAGCAGTTCGAGACACTGGTGGTGTTCCTGTGCCAACAGCTTCTCGGGATCTCCGTGCAAGGCTTCTCGAAGGGGCCCGATGGTGGCCGCGACGCGAAGTTCGTTGGCACCGCGGAACTGCACCCCAGCAAGTCAGCACCTTGGGTCGGCACCGTGATCGTGCAGGCGAAGCACACGAACGGGGTCAACAGGACATTCTCAGATGCCGAGTTCTTTAGCGGGACGGCGAGTGACACCGTCATCGGCAAGGAACTCCCCCGCATCAAGAGCCTCAAGGAGAAGAGCGCGCTCGACCACTACATGCTCTTCTCGAACCGGCGATTGGCGGGAAACGCCGACGAGACGATTCGTGGGCACCTCTCAAAGGAGTGTGGCCTTCCTATCGGCTCGCTCTACCTCTGCGGAGTCGAGCAGCTTGAGAGGTGGCTCAAGACCTTTCCGCGCGTCGCCATGCTGGCGAATATCGACCCCGTCGATTCGCCGCTCATCGTCAGCCCTGACGAACTGGCGGAACTGGTAGAGGCATTCGCACGTAATCAACAGATCATCTGGTCGGCCGTGGACAATCCGCCGACGCCGCGCGTGTCCTATGCCGACAAGAACGCGCTCAACAACATGACCGAGGAGTACGCCCGATTGCAACGGCGGAACTACCTCAAGGACACGGCGCAAATCCAAGCGTTTCTCGCTGCCCCTGAGAACCTGCGGTTGCGCCAGCTCTACGAAACCGTGGTGACGGAGTTTCAGCTCAAGATCACCGCCAAGAAGAAGAACCACCAGTCGTTCGACGACGTTCTTGAGTATCTCACGGACCTCCTGTTCGGCCGCGATCCTGTGCTGCGGTCGAATAAGCGGCTGACGCGAGCCATGCTCTTCTACATGTACTGGCACTGCGATATCGGAGCGACAGAAGACGATGCTTCGACCGACTAAACACTCCCACCCAGATCGGACGGTGGTCGGGGTCGCACTCGTGCTTCTCGGTCGGCTGAAGTCGCGGCGGCTCGACGAGTACGACGATCTGCGGAAGTACGCTCGGAAGGCCATCGCCGGAGGCGATGTCCTCTTCCTGCCCGCCCTCAATTTCTTGTTTCTGCTGGGACTTGTCGAGTACCGCCCGAAGAACGACTCGCTCGAGTACCTGGGGCCCAATGAAGCTCTCTAGACTCTACTCGAATCGTCCAGCCGTCTTCAACGCGGTCGACTTCTCGCCGGGGCTGAACGTCGTGTTCGCGGAGATCCGACTTCCGCAGAACCGGAAGAAGGACACTCACAACCTTGGCAAGACCACGCTGGGCAGGCTCGTCGATTTCTGCCTGCTGTCTGGTCGAGATGCGAAGTTCTTCCTCTTCAAGCACCAGCAGTTGTTCGATGGTTTCGTGTTCCTGCTCGAAATTGAGCTACTCGACGGCTCGTACGCGACGGTGCGACGTGGTGTGAACGAACCCACGAAGATTGCGTTCAAGCGCCACCAGGCGCGTGTGCAGGACTATTCGGAGCTGCCAGCCCCGCAGTGGGACCACGTTGACGTTCCGTTCGATCGCGCGAAAGACCTACTCGACGGCGTTCTGGACCTGCGAGCAATGAAGCCGTGGGACTACCGGAAGGGGCTCGGCTACTTGCTGAGGGCGCAAGACGACTATCGGGACGTTTTCCAGCTTCGGAATGGTCACAAGCACGTCGAGTGGAAACCGTTTCTCGCACACGTGCTCGGATTCGACTCCAAACTTGTCGAGGGGCTCTACAAGAAAGAAGCTGAGCTTTCCGAGAGGCAGTCGAAGATCCAGACCATCCAAGCAGAACTCGGCGGCTCTGTCGAGGACGTCAGCAAGATCGAGGGCATGCTCCTTCTGAAGCAGAAGGAAGCCGACAAGAAGCAGGAACTGCTCAACGCCTTCGACTTCCGAAATGCGGACAAGGAGAAGACGAAGGTTGTCGTCACGGACACCGATGTCTTCACGAAGTATCGACAGGTCTCCGACGAGCTCGTCGGCCTAAAGGCGGACATCACGTCGCTCGAACGCCAGCGCGGTTTTCTCCATCGCCTCCAAGAGATGCGTACCGAGATCCGAACTCTCACGGAAGAGAAGGGGCGACTGCAAACTCAGATCGAGGATGACGTCGAGAAGCAGAACTCGGACGGCAAGAGTCTGTTCTCATCGATCCGGATATTCTTCAGCGAGATCGTCGACGAGGTCATCGATCGCAAAGCGCTCCTCAGCGTCGGTCCGAACCAGCAAGGCCACCTGGATTTTCGCGCGGAGATTCTCGATGAGTCTGGCAACGCGACGAGCGCCGATCTGGGGCACACCTATAGGAAGCTGCTGTGCGTCGCGTTCGACATGGCGGTGCTGCGCGCTCGCCTCGAAAAGAAGGCACCCATGTTCGTGTACCACGACGGCGTGTTCGAATCGCTGGACGATCGGAAGAAGGTGAATCTGCTCGCCGTCATGCGCGAGTACGCGAACATCGGACTTCAGTTCGTCATCACGCTAATCGACTCCGAGCTTCCAGCGAGGGCCGAGGGCGACGACCCCATGTTCGCCGACGAGGAGATCGTGCTCCGGCTCCACGATGAGGGCCCCGATGGTCGGCTCTTCAAGATGGCCGCTTGGTAGCGGGAGCTGCCGTGCGCGGCGCGCGCTGGCTGCACGCCGACGCTGTGCCTGTTCGCGGCGGCCACCTGTTAACCGGCCCCTCTCGGCGGCGGCGATCTGTTAACCGCTCTCTGCCGCTCTCGACCCGCGGGCGCCTTCAGAGAGCACGATCGGGCCCCCGAGAGCCCGTCGCCGCGCCCGCTCGCGTTCTCAGGATCGCGCTCCGCGATCACCCCCGCGTCGTCGCCCGCGCGCAGAACCCCGCGAACACTGGCGCTTTCAAGGCGAAGCCCCGCGAGTTGCCTCGCGGGGCTCCTGTCAACTGATCCCCCACCCTCGGTTGGTGGTGAAGGAAGAATGGCTCCCCATTCGGTTCGCCCCACGAACCAAGTTCTCTGGTCAGCCGGAAAGATTCAACTCGTTCTCAGCCGGATTCCCCAGGCCGGTCAATGGGTTGCGTGACGGCCTCGCACGAGACCCAAGAATGCTACCCCATTCACCGATCGCACCCATGCTGATCCCAAGAAACCTCGATCGGGGTGTGGCGGGCGCAGATCGACGACCCCGGAAC
>Ga0163151_10003833_pt1 | contig 21056 bp, 23 predicted proteins | sample OliLakLV19MP5IB2_FD_145596 | JGI IMG/M metagenome (GOLD analysis project Ga0163151, IMG submission 145596) | Freshwater microbial mat bacterial communities from Lake Vanda, McMurdo Dry Valleys, Antarctica - Oligotrophic Lake LV.19.MP5.IB-2 | ecosystem: Environmental > Aquatic > Freshwater >... | reverse complement strand
ATTTTAAACTGCACATTAGAAAATATTGCGACGGCAGTTAAGCGTGGTGAGGAAGTAAAGTTAGTGGGTTTTGGTACGTTTACTAAATTAAAAAGAAAAGCTCGCACCGGTCGCAATCCGCAAAATGGAAAATCCATAAAGATTCCTGCAGCTTGGTTTCCTAAGTTTAAACCCGGTTCTGACTTTAAAGAACTCATTAACTAGAAAGTTTCATGGAGCACTCGCTCATCCATAACCGAATCGGAATTTTAACTAGCGGGAGTGGCGCGCCCGGGATTAACGCGGCAATATATACTCTTCATAAGCTACTGAAAAAAAAGGGTATTGAAATCCTCGGTTTTAGAAATGGCCTGGCCGGAATTCTTAAAAAAGATTATGAGACATCACTTGCTGGCGTTGATCCGGTCATTGGTGGTTCTCATTTGGGTTTTGGCTACTTAAAAGAAATAGTCCATTCAGACATTCGAAAAAAAATCGCCTCTAATATCGAAGATTTAAACCTAGATAGCCTCATTGTTTTCGGGGGAGATGGTACTCTTAAAATAATGTCTCAGTTGGCCCATGAGAGTGGGGTAAATTCATTGGTCATCCCGGCAACTGTCGAAAATGACGTACCAGGAGTAGATAGGTCATTGGGGTTTGATACTATAGTTTCTAGCGGCGCACTTTTGGTCGATCGGATCATGCGCACCGAGAATCCTGTCAATTCTGTAGTTATCGTAGAAGTTTTAGGCAAGGATTGGGGCATGGGTGCAATTGAAATAGGCCTTGCCTGTGAGGTTGACGACGTTTTTGTACCTGAAGTGCCATTCTCTCTGGATGAAGTAGTAAAAAGCATTCGTAATAGGCAAGAAGGTAAAAACCACCGTCCTTTTGTTTATATTGTTGGAGAAGGTCAAAAGACTGGGCGTGCTCATGACTTGGCAGAACAGTTACGAAAGAAAATTCCACTCAACATCAAGATTTGTAGCGTTAGTGAAGTTCAACGAGCTGGCGAACCAAATGTTAGTGACAGAATTTTAGCCACAAAGTACTCGGTTAAGGTCGTGGAGTTTTTATTTTCTGGAAAAAAGAACCTACTTGTGGCCTATCAAAACAAACGTTTTTCGGCTCTGCCCTACCAAGAGCTGTCAAATACGCAAAAAAGAACCCCCCAAGGTCTATTGAGGTTGCTCAAAGAGTTGAATCGATAAGCCTAGTTGACCCGATCTCCATGATTTTAGTAGAATTTCACTAACATGGTTAAAAAGTTCACAGCTCAAGTAGTTTTTTTATTGGCTTTTTGTTTAGCTTTTGTACTGATACTTACCAGTTGCAAATGCATCCCAGGTTTAGAAAAAAAAATCGTCGAAGTAAATTTAGGCGAGTATTCTTCGCTGTCTGGTAGCCTAGCGAGTTTTGGAATTAATACGCACTTAGGAATTCAATTGGCGTTAAAAGAGTTTAATGCAAAGGCCGATGACACTGGTTATCGTTTTAAATTAATCACCATCGACAATGAGGGCGACGAAAAAAAAGCGGCGCTTGCCGTCGAAAATTTGGTGAAACAAAAAGCCGTGGCTATAATCGGAGAAGTAAGTAGCAATCTTTCAATCGCGGGTGCGCGGGTGGCACAACAATATAAGGTTCCTATGATTTCCCCGGGGTCCACGAGCACCAAAGTGACTAAGATCGGAGAATATATTTTTCGCGCTTGTTTTGATGATACCTTTCAGGGGACAGTGATGGCGCGATTTGCTTATGATGATTTAAAGGCTCGCAAGGTGGCCATATTGAGGGACACAAGCTCAGAGTATAGTATTGGACTTGCCGAATCATTTATTTCTAAATTTAAGGAGCTCGGTGGCGAGATTTTAATTGATGAGAAATACAAGTCGGGCGAGCTTGATTTTAAAATTCAGCTTTTAAAAATCAAAGCTAAAAAATCCGATGCGATTTACGTACCGGGATATTATACCGAAATGGGTTTGATCGCACGCCAGGCTCGTCAGCTAGGTATTATTGACGCAAAGTTTTTGGGTGGTGATGGGTGGGATAGCAGCCAACTTTATAGCATCGGAGGGGAGGCAATCAATGGCGCATTTTTTACTAATCACTTTGCAGTTGAAAGTCCCGAGGAAAGAGCCAAAACTTTTGTTGCAAACTTTCGCAGAGAATATGAATTGATTCCTGACGCCAATGCCGCTTTGGCTTATGACTCTGCCTATCTCATAATAAATGCCGTCTTGAAAAGCCAGTCTACAGACCCCGAAAAAATTAGAATTGAACTAAATAAAACCAAAAATTTTCCTGGCGTGACCGGAGACATTTCTTTTTCAGCGGGCCGCGGCCCTATAAAGGGTGCGGTTATTGTTCAAGTTGACGGAAAAATCAATCGATTCGTCACAACCGTTTCGCCTTAAAAAACATTTCAGTAATTTATAGAGAGGCCCGCCAAGGCCAGATTTTCTCTCTGCGTAGTCCCATGCTCGTGGGTATTTGTTGATAGAGTTAGGCTCGTTCCCATTATCGCAGTCAATTGTCTTTTACCGACAAGAGAAATTATTCCATCTTTATGTTTATAGTAAGTGGCGATCGATGTCGTCTTGGTCAAGTCTTTACTTATAGAATAAATGGCCTCTGTGACAGTGGACGGACCAAAGTGACCAGATTCCATTTCATAGTATGCTTCGACGGGAGCATAAGGGTTTGTAAATCTAATCTTTAGATTGTTGCCGCTGAACGAGTAGTTGATATTTATAATGTATCCTGAGGCGACGCTCACTTGTGCGCGACTGATACGATCTTTGATTTCGTAAAGCGGTCGAATCGCCGGTTCATTTTTAGCCACTCGATCAATATTGTGTTCGAGTAATCGGCGAACCATGTATTCTCCGAACCGTTGGCGTTGAATTTGATCTTCAACCGCATTTCCACGAAACACACCCTGCGGCGTTATTATATCAAAAACAACATAAGGGTTGGGACTACTTTGAATTTGTTCGGCCTCTGTGCGACCAAACTGCCGTTCATATCTTTCGCGAAACTCTTTCGAAAGCGTATCATCATCAAACACTCTTTTTAACCACCCACCATCGGCCAATGGAGGCGCAGGTGGCAGAAAATAAACCTCTGAATAATCTTTATCTTTTTCGTCGTCAATGGAGGCGACGTAACCATCGTGTAGTTCGAGGACCGAATAGGATTTTCGCCCGAAAGCCTTTGTTGCCAGGCTTAAAATCACTAGTAGAATTATTAAGGACCAAGGTCTGTATGTCATTTTATTATCCTGCTTTGACAGATCGGAATTTCAAAGCCAGAACATGAATGCGACTTAAAGGCCACTAATCAGAGTTGAGCCAATGTCGCATTTATGAGATGATGCTCATTGAAAAATCGCGATGGCTTAGGTAAAAGGTAGGGTTTTACGGGGGCTAGTATCAATAATTTCGAATTGAAACTGCGTAGTGATATTCATGTTGAGCGTAAGATTTGGCACGCAACGATGGTGCTATTAATGACACTTGTTTACGTTAAGGTGGATCGCAAAACGGCCCTATTGATAATATCACTAGGCATGCTTTTTTTTACCTCAGCCGACATGTTGAGGTTGCGTTGGCCATGGCTCAATCGGGTATTTTTATTAGTTTTTCATCGAGTCATGCGTAAGCACGAGGCCCACGGACTAGCGGGCACAACCTTTTTACTTACAGGAGTTTTTTTTAGCATTTTTTTGTTTCATAAAGATGTTGTAACTATAACTTTGCTATTTTTAGCTCTGGGTGACCCCATCGCTAGTTATTTTGGGATACGTTATGGCAAAGATCGTATTGTAAAAAACAAGAGCTTGCAGGGTACACTTGCTGCCTTTTTGTGCTGCACAGTGATTGCATTTGCTTATTTTTCTTTCCATAAACTGATGATGGATCGAATTGTTTTAGTCAGCTTAGTATCTGGGCTGATAGGTGCACTTTCTGAAATGCTTCCCGTCGGAAAGTTAGATGATAATTTAACCTTTCCGATAATCTGTAGTACAGGTGTTTGGATGGTGTTTAAGGTGTTCATGTGAGCGAAGAGTTAGACGATAGGACTGATTTACCTATTCGCAAAAGAGTAAGCATGCACATTTATGTGCTGCCCAATCTATTTACGACAGCCAACATGTTTTTTGGTTTTTACAGCATGATCAATTCCATAAAAGGAAATTACATAATTGCAGCCTATGCTGTAGTGGCGGCTGCCATTTTTGATTTGTTAGATGGTCGGCTAGCGAGATTAACTCGGTCGACGAGTAAATTTGGCGCTGAGTACGACTCCCTATCTGATTTAGTAAGCTTTGGTGTGGCCCCCGGTATTCTACTTTACCTATGGTCGCTGCAGCCTTTCGGACGAGTGGGTTGGGTGGCGAGCTTTTTATATGTGGCGTGCGGCGCGCTGAGGCTTGCGCGCTTCAATGTGCAAGGTGATGTAATCGAAAAACAATATTTTCAGGGTTTACCTATTCCGATGGCAGCAGGCATCGTTGCTAGTTCTGTCTTGGCATTTCGTGAGCTTGAAGTTGACGCTTATCACTCGCCTTATCTGCTTGCCATGACTGTTTTACTGGCGATTGTCATGGTAAGTACTTTTCGTTACCGTAGTTTTAAAGATATTGATCTCAAGCGTCGCTTACCATTTCATTACTTAGTAGTGGGTATACTTTTATTTGTGACCGTGGCCTACAATCCCGAAGTCATGCTCTTTGTGCTCTTCATGACTTACGCCACACTTGGTGCGCTCTTTGGCGTTTTGCGACTAGGCAAGCGACCCAAGAAAATTAAAGTTCCACCCAATTTAGAAGAAGAGTCGCAAGGTGACTTACAAGAAGACGACGAGGACACTTTTTTATGAACCTCGGGCCAAGCGTGGGAGTCGTTGGCGCCACGGGACTTGTGGGCCAAGCTTTTTTGAAATTATTAAATCAACGAAAATTTTCGGTTAAAAAATTAAAGCTTTTTGCTTCTGATCGCTCCGTCGGGCCCAATATAGAATCACTAAAAGAAAATTGTTTTTTAGGTTTAGATATCGTATTTTTTGCGACTAGTGATGAGCTCAGTCGTGAGTGGGCGCCCCAGGCAGTGTCCAGTGGTGCAATAGCAATTGATAATTCGGCCGCATTTAGACAAAGTCCTGATCATAAACTGATCGTACCAGAGATTAACGGCGACCTACTTAAAGTTAGAAATCCAGAGATCATTGCCAATCCCAATTGTTCGACCATTCAATTGGTTATGTGTTTGGCGCCGCTCGATAGGGCCTTTGGTGTGAGCGAAGTTCGGACGTCTACCTACCAATCCGTAAGCGGTGCGGGGCGTGCGGCGCAAGAAGAATTAAAATCATCCACCAAGGCTTTTTTAGAAGTAGAAGATTTTGAGACGAAAGAGTTTTTGCATCCCATAGCGTTTAATACCATTCCACAAATAGGCACTATTGATGAAAATGGCTTTTCGAGCGAAGAATCCAAAATCATTTTTGAAACAAAAAAAATTCTGGCGCGGCCTGATTTAAAGGTTTCGGCCTTCACAGTGCGAGTGCCTACTTTTAACGGGCACGCTGAGGCGGTATGGGTTACGCTAAAAAAAGATGTATCCCAAGAAAAAATTGTGAAAACTCTGACGAGTTTTGCTGGTGTGAAAGTGCATCAAGACTATCCCATGGTGAGAACGAACACTGGCGACGAATTTGTACATGTCGGAAGAATTCATAAGGATCGTGACTTTGCCAATACTTGGTTGATGTGGATAGTTTGTGACAATCTTTTAAAAGGTGCGGCACTCAATGGAATTCAAATCGCTGAAAAAGTAAGTCCTTACTTTTCGTAAATGTTTTTTCTTGTCACTTCTTGTCAATGCTGATGGCGAATTTATTAATGCCGTTAGATTTAACGATGTCGATAACGCCAATGACTTTACCATGGGGTACTTCTTTATCAGCTGATATCACTGCTTGAGCTTCGGGGTTTTTTGCTATGAGATCTTTCACGAAAATGGCAATGCCAGACTCATCGGTGTTAGCGCCATTAAGCATAATGTTCCCCAATGGGTCGATTACAATATTTAATAACGATGGAGCGGTCTGCTCACCAGTTGCGGCCTTAGGTAAATTAACATTTATGCTGGGTTTTAAAATGATGGGAGTCGTTACCATAAAAATAATGAGGACCACTAAAATTATGTCCACAAACGGAGTTACATTAATACTAGCTATAGGTTCGTCGTCACCACCAAAAAGCTGACTGGCCATTTATTTTCCTTTTTGGTTGGCGTAAACTACGCAAAGATCACGCACGCTTTCTAAACTTAGCAAAATACTTTTAACTTGCCGCTGAAAATAGTTGTAAGCGATAACCGCAGGTATGGCCACTATCAGACCTACAGCGGTAGCTACAAGTGCTTCGGCGATACCGCGCATGACCGACGTTGCCGCCTCATTTTGACTAATGCTGAGATCATTAAACGCCTTCATGATTCCAAATACCGTTCCCAGAAGTCCAATAAATGGACCATTGGACCCAACGGTCGCCAAAAATGTAAGCGAACGTTCTAATTTGGGCCTTTCACTAAGTATAAAAGAATTAAATACTTCCACTAGTCCTTTGGAGCCGCTCTGTTTGACATGTCTTAGCCCGTAACCCAAAGCGCGCCCTTCGATAGAATCTTTGTTTTTTCCCATTTCCTCAATTTCATCAATATTATTACTTTGTAGAGCTTCGCGGACTCGGCCTTGGATTTTTTGCGTGTTTTTAAGAGCTATACGAAGCGCAAAAAACCTTTCTAAGATTAAAGCGACGCTCAGTACACTTAGGATCACTAGGATCCAGAGAATAAATTCAGCGCCCGATTGTGCGATGGTAAAGAACTTCTGGGTGAGATTGGCACCTTCATTTAACACTTTGCACTCCTTCGGCTTAAGAATTACTTGGAATTGTAAAATTATGGCGATAAAACAAAAAAGAGGTCAAGAAAGTAATGAGAACAGCGAGTCGGTTATTGATAATATTTTTGGCGCTAGGGTGCTCCTCGTGCCAATTTAGCGACGAACAGCCCTCTTCTATTTTAGTTATTGCAATCGATTCTCTCGGATTTCAGGATGTAAACTGCCAAGATGATCCGGTCGAGAGCGAAAACACGGGTTTTCAGACACTTTGCCGTGAATCTGTGCGATTCACCCATGCTTATTCACCTTCGCCAATGGCACAGTCGGCATTGGCCTCGCTGTTAACCGGATTGTATGCTGATACGCATGGCGTTTGGCACAATGGCTCACATTTTGTCTCCGCAAAATTAGAAACTGTTGCGGAGCATGCCCTGAAAAATGGATATAAAACAGGCTTTTTTTCGGGAGGAGCTCCGATTTGGAGTAAATCAGGACTGCGCCAAGGATTCGAAGGATTCGACGACAATATCAATGTTCAGCTCGGACGCCTCTATCGGCCTGTCGAGAAAAATTTTGATTTATTTTTGCATTGGCTTGATGATACTGGCAAAACTCGGCCTTTTTTTGCCGTCACCTATTTGCCCGATTTACAAATGGAGAATGTGTCAACTGTTGCTGACTCGGGAGAAGTTCGTAAGAAGTCTTTTGAGGGGCAATTACTTGAAATCGATGAATCACTTGAGAATTTGATTCGCCAGATGAAAAAGCGAAAAATTTGGAATCAGACAATGGTCATTTTGACCGGTTTGAGCGGTAAAACAGATCCTAATTTTCGTGGGCTATTAAAGCCCTATAATATGTATGCTGAGAACACACAAGTAACTCTACTCATTAAGCCTCAGAGAATTAATCCCGAGCGGGGAACAAGTTGGAAGATAGATCGTAACGTGAGCTTGGCGGATGTGGGGCATACTTTGTATCAGTGGCTGGGCGGCACTGCTCCCAATTTGCCAAAACAAAAAATTCACCCACAAGGGATTAATGATGCAATTTTGACCCCAGAGGTGCATTGGTCCGATGAACAGCTTATTCTCATTGGTTCGGGATGGCCAGCTTGGCGGATGTGGGGTGAGGCGCAGGTCAGTGTTCGTCGGGGCCATCATTTAACCCTTCTTTCAGAACCCCTAGTCACTTATAATACTCTGACTGATCGAATGGAAAACACGCCCCAACCAAATTTTGACTCTACGTTGATCTCTGCTTTAGCGGGAGCCTCAAACCCTCAATCAATATTAAATCCTCGGCCCTGGCAATCGATTCCTCGCGAGATGTTTCAAAAATTAGTTTTAGCTCGAGAAATCTGGTCTCGTGAAGAATTGGGTCCCGAACTTCAATCCCAATTGATGCGACTTGCAGAAAATAAAGACGATCAGGTACTGGGGTGGATGTCCTATTGGGCTGTGCGCATGGGAAACTGGCTTTGGTTAGAACAGATTGCGGTGCTTGCAAACAATAAGATTTGGCATTTTATCGCTAAAAGAGCCTTGGGACAAAATGCTTCACTACCTGACAATGGTTGTTTGGCGCTCTACGGACTCAGTAGGCTTGACATAAAAATCAATGCGCCACGCGTTTGTGATGATAGGGCTTTTGTGGCTCTACTTTTATGGATGAGCCTCACTGACGCTAATTCGGAGAGCGCAAGATACAGAGAAGAGTTTCTGCGCGAGTACGAAACTCGCTTAACTGATGAAAGCATTGCCTTCATTGATTTTGTTAATTTTCATGCCTGGGATGTTCCCGCCAAACTACTTTGGGGACCGTCGAGTTACGACCTTATACTTTATCTACCTGAAAACAAAAGTTATTTAAATATTGTAAAGAGAAGGCTTTCGGCTAAAAACTAAAGATCAAGTACTCCCAACCAGTAGGCAAGCTCAGGATGATTTTGCGCCAAAGATTGACTGACAGACGTCAGATTCCACTCTTTATCTGACAACAAATAAATTCTATCAGACATTGCCGAGCGACTAACGAGAATGAGTTTATCATTTATTTGAGGTCGAAAACTTCCGATAGTCAAATTGCAGCTCATATCTAAACCTATTAGTTGTGAGGGGAGTGGTGGCAAAATTTTGGAGCCAGCAGCAATATCAAGTGCTAAATCAACATGGGAACCGAGCGGAATAACTCCCTTTCCTGTACGTGCTAATAAAACATTGGGATGTCCTACCTGCAGCCAAACGACATCATTTTTTTCAATTGACGCCGCAAAGAGTTCAACGCCTGAAGTATATTCTGTTTTATTTTCTTCGCGAAAAATCTTATCGTTGGCCAGGAGCGTGGCTATTCGCAAATTGTTAGCAATTGGCGAAAGGCAAGACAACTTTTCGAAGGGGCTGGTCGCTTCCATGTCTTGCGCCGCCGCCGAAAAATAATCTAGAATGATTTGAGAAACTTTTTTGGCAGCCGATCGAGGTCCCCAAGGAGTGGCCACGATCAGCAGTCTATTCTCATCTGAGAAATAAATCTCAGGGCGCGGTCGAAATATTTTACCACTATACGAGCGCTCTTGAAACTTCACCTATTCCCCATATTTTCTTAAAATCTTCTTACAGTTATTATAGTAGTCATTTTCGGGAATTGATAGTTCCAATACCTTATTACACTTCTCTTTTGTGACCTGTATATTGCCTAGACTCTCCTCAAGTTTTGCGTCTTGATAAAAAGTCTTCAGTTTTTTATTCATATTTAATGTTAAAGTGTCTTCGGCTTCCTTTATTTCTGGCTCTGTTGGATTCATTTTTAGGGCCTCACGAACACTTTTGAAGGCTCCACGAAAGTCATCTTTGCCGGCCATCTCCTGCGCACCCTTTAATAACTGAGCGATTTTTTGTACTAGGGTTTGTTCAATGTTAGCGATAAACCTTTGTGCCTTGCCTTTGTTACCACTGGGATCGGGCAGTGATGTCGATACGAACTCCTGGCACTTTTTGCGCGCTAGATATAACTGTTGATCCTTTTGCAGTTTTTCGCATTCACGAAACATAACCAGGCCTCGATTTATTTTTTCTTGTTGGTCTCTTTCAGTTGAGAGTTTGAGAGTCCTGTCCTGCTCTTGCTTCTCAGCCAAACTTACCAGCTCTTGGATAGCGGCATTGCCGGGATCGATTTGCAGAGCGGTAACCAAGCAATCATTTACACTTTGTACTGTGGATCTTGGGCCAAAAAGAGATTTGCATCTCGCGAGCTCCACTCCCACCTTTTCTTGGTTATCCTTGGCTATTTTTTGTTGGCGGTCTTGTTCTAATTGGTCTTCGATGCGTTCAAGCGCTCGTTTACAGTCCTGTTCTAATTCTTTTGATTTATCGAGGTAGGGCACTAGCTCATGAATTTTTTTAAGATTATCCGCTGCCAGCTGATACTTTCCCTGCGAATAAAGGCTTTGTGCTAGCAAGTATGTCTCTTTGACAAATTGTTTTTGTCGTGGGTCCAAATTATTCATGGGCTCGTCCGAAACAACGACTCGAGAATCTTTTTTGACCGGCGACTTAACCTCTCCCACAAGACCATAAATTATCAATAAGACGAGTCCAATAATCGTAATTGATTTTGGATTCAGAAGTGATTTGGGTGCCGGCCGTGCCGAATAACCGTCTCCTACAGCTGGCGTCATTGGTTCGCCGTAGGCCAGGGGCAGGTTTAGGTTTTGAGCGACGACAGTCTGGTTAAACAAGAGATCCGGAAGATTTTGAATTTGTTCCTGCAAGTGAGTATTAACAATATCAAATTTTATTTTAAGTGATCCAATTTTTATGATATCCCCGGCAGAAAGAACTATGGAATCCTTAGACTTTACAATTTTTTGATTTACCTTTGTGCCGTTGGCGCTTCCTAGATCCGTCAAGACAAATCCGGTTTGCGACCTCGCGATCTCAAAATGTCGACGGCTAGATTTCCTTTCTGGTATTTTAATATCACAATTTTCATCACGACCCGCTACCCAAAGATTTCCCTCTCTAAGTGCAATACTACCCAGATCTTCTCCTCGACTGTTGATCAAGGTCACTACGGGCTCGCCGACGCTGTGCCCTGGTGAAGTGTCGTCACTGTCTCCGGCAAATTCATTGGCGTCTGCAACGGAATTTGGATTTACTTCATTAGCGACGACAGGCAGATTTTCGTTTTCGATCGCCAAAGTATTATCATTGGAATCATTGTCTTCGATTATTGGCTCAGTGATCGGAGTGTCTATTGATTTTTCTGCTACCAACTGAAAATCAAACGGTGGAAGACTAAAAGCTGAGCTGTCTTCAAGTGCGATAACATGGACCTCGCGCGCTTGATAATTGAGGTGTCCAAATTTGGAAATAACGTCCACTTGCCATTGATTGCCATTAAAGTAAAGTTTGAAATGTTGGCGCGAAACTCCGCTTTTGCCAGAAAGTACAATTTGACAAGACTCATCTCTACCGCCGATATATTCTTGTCCCTCGACGAGTATAAGTTCTTTAACTATCTGGCCATCCTGCCTGACAATTAGTTTAGGCATCAGTATCTTCCCATCTGTAAAACATTACACTCCTTCCAGCGTTGTTCAGCCTCTTGGTGTGTCTTATTTTGGGAGTCGCCAATTGTGTCCATTACTTTTTTGTAAGCAGAACTGCAAAGGGCGTAGTTATGTCTATCCAGATACTTTTTTCCTTCTCGCATATAGTTCTGAATAAATTCTTTGATCTTTTGGTCAGAGGCCAGTCGATAACGCTCGGCCAACTCGTGTTGTGGATAGACTGACAATGTCTGTTCGAAGGAGCGGCGAGCCAGCCCATATTGACCATTTTGATAATCTCTAAAACCACGAATAAATGAGGCCTGGGCATCCAAATACTGTCGACTATTTTTGCCCTTTTGTGCCATCAGGGCCTCGCGCATTTCTTGGCTCTCTTTTGATTTCTGTATGTCGGCCGCGATATCGCTGCTAGTGCGAATTTTCCAAGGATCATCTGATTTCTTCGTTGTCGACGTTAATAGAAAATAAAAGAGAAATCCCACGACTCCCAAGATGACATAAAAGTTAAGGTTAGAACTTTGCGTTCGTCGTTTTAAAGGGCTCGCACTGTTTTGCTGCCTACCATGTTGCTGCATGGGTGCCGAAGGGGCGGCTGGAGCTGTCGTTAAAGGTTGGGCTTTCATAGGCATCTGTGAGCCATTGTTCACTATGGCATTTGTGATATTTCGAAATTTCAACTGGGTGTCACCGACGCGCAGGATATCTCCATTTTTGAGACGACCTTGGCTAGTTCTTACATCATTGATATAGAATGGATTTTTATTTGAGGCATCTTTTATTAAAACTAGATTGTCGTGAACTTCGATTAATGCATGAATACGACTACATTTTGGATCATTAAGAGCAATGTCATTTTCTTCGGACCTGCCAATTGTCGCACGGCCCGCCAGAATTTGAAAAATAGAGCCGCGTTGAGATCCGCTAACAATCTCAAAGAGAATCTGACTTGAAGCGGGAAGAGGTTGACTAGCCATTTATTTTTCTCCCGAAATTAAAGTCACCATATAATAGGCAACTGCTGTTGTGTTAGTGACAGCAATCATTTTAATTTGGCACGTTCCACTAGGAAATTCGAGCTGACTTTCAGCAATGCGATAAGGTTCTCGTTTACAAGCCTCCATCAAGTCGATTATTTGTTGTTTGAGAGATTGGTCATTGATCATATCCAATGGTTGCCGACGAAGCCGATCAATTCTAATATTTGTCAGACGCTCAAAAGCTTCGTTCCCATCCATGACAGTCTCGTTAGAGCCGTTAATGACAAGGGCTGGAGTTGAAACCATGAGTAGCCAGTTTTGTGCTTCTTGGTCCCGATCTACGAGAGGGGCGTTGTCGCCGCCACCTGCACTCATTTGAGAAGTGCGAGCCAGAGCGCTATTAATATTTGATATCAGAAGTTGCATTGGTTCAAACACGAAAGGTACTTTGATGGTGGCTGTTCCCTCTTTTAGTGAGTTGTCCAATTGCCGGTTAATTGTTTTAAATGGAAATTCAAAAAGTTTTAAAAGAAAAATATAAAGGATAACCCCTAGTATTATCGCAATCGTAAGATTGATAACGTACAGACTGATTGTTGAGGCGCTGTTTACGGCCAATGCACCCATATTGTAGATTACAATCGCAAAAGCGATTGGCTTGGCGGTTCCGGTTTCAGGGTTATAGGCTTTGATCGGAACGCTTGCGCCAATGAGAGAATCATTGATTTGTCTGACAAACTGATTATCATCTTTGACGGCCTCTGAGACAAATGGGATGGTCGAATACGCTTGAGCCTTATTAGCGGGAGCCATAACAGTTTGGTCATAAGAAACAAGGAGCGCTTCGTTAACACCTTCTTCTCGAGAGGCAATAGAAACATCAAGTAACGATGTTCGACCCTGAGCAAGATGTTCGCGATTTATTGCTTCAAGATTTTTGGCTATGGTTAGCGCCCGCCGTTGACTTTCGTTTTGCACGCTAGATTTTAGCCTTTGCACCATTGGTAAGACTTGGAGGCTGGTCACTGATAGAATGAAAATTAAAATAAATAATAAAAGAATATTTTTAAAGTCTGTTAACTCAGGCAGTTTGTAGACTCCTGGCATGACCACGTTTTCAAAATAGCTTTTCGCTTTATCTGCAAAGTTATGAGGTACTGGGACTTCATTATCGACAACTCTTAAGTCAGGTGCGCCTTGATCTGAGTGAGGATTGCCACCTCCAAAATTGACGGCCTGGCGTTGATTGAGCTCATGGGCTGAAATTTTTGAAGAGACAATAGCAAATACCACATCGTGAACGGCCAGCTTGTCGCCCTTTCGGACTTGATGGGATTTCACTTTCACACCGTTAGCAAATGTTCCGTTTGAAGAGGCTTTATCACTTAAGACTACCTTATCTTCGAAGGCGTAAATTTCGGCATGTCTTTTAGAAATACCTTGGCTTTGTAATTTTATATCACACTCGGGCCCGCGCCCAATTAAATTACCGCCTGGTTTTAAAACAAATGTTTTTCCCGCTTGAGGACCCGTCAGGATTCTAATTGCCCACATAGAGCAAGTCTCCTTTCCTCAAGTTTTGAACTTCGGAGTTTGGGCTGGCAAATTCAAATACGCTGTTGGCACACCAATAGCTCGTCGCTAGTCTCCAAGGTTTTATGTTGGTTTTGACAGAGCAGACCTTTAACTTTTTATCGACAAAGACAACATCGATTGGAAACTTCATAAAAAAAGTGTGGATGCTGTCACAGCGCTGAATCCACATTGTTTCATTAGATCGAAGGGTGGTACGGCCAAGAAGTCCGCACAAGCGTTGCCAAAATGACTCAGCTACAATTACCTTCTCAGCAATGATGGTATTAGTTTCTTTTTTTATGAGCTTCATTGGCCAGTGCCTCCGTAGACAAACTGGATGACCACGGGCCCAAACACGACAACCATAACGGCAGGAAGAATAAACATCATCAATGGAATTAAAATCATCTGTGAAGCCTTCGCTCCGGCCTTTTCTGCCCGAACAAATCTTTCGAGACGCAGTTGTTCAGACTGATCTCTGAGTACTTTGCCAATTGGTGTGCCCGAGGCATAGGCGTCGACGACCACAGCTACGAAACTTGTAATTTCAGCAGTGTCTAGGCGCTCTGCCATTTCTCTTAAGGCATCGTCTCTTGAGCGACCCAAGCGAATGTCTTTTAGGACGGCGTCGAATTCTTTGGCCAACACACTACGTTCCGCTTTTTCGACAATTCTTTGCATGGCACCCATGAGATCTAGTCCGGCGGCCACAGAAAGAGTTAACAAGTCTAAAAAGAATGGGAGATCAGCGACGACAGATGTGTACCGTCGTTTTTTTTCGGCACCGGCGTAAAAATTGGGAAAGGCAAAACCAAAAAGGCCAAATACAAACATTACGGGTGGTGGCCAGCCAAGATTTAATGCAAAGTTGAGAATAAATAAAATAAGTGGAAAGAGAAGTCCCCATAGAATTTGTAAACCGATGTACTCGTCGACGTTGAGCTCACCTTCCAGTCCCGCAGTTTTAATTCTCATAAGAATTTTTCGGCGATAGCCTTCGTTTTTTATTCGTGCTGCATGCTGAAGGGTGAAATTATGCACAAGGGGTCTTGAAAAATTAATTATGGGAGATTTCGAGCGAATCGGCTCATCGCCAGTGGCCCAGCGTAAAGCATCTTGTTCACTATTGGTTCGAAATAGTGTAAACGTTAAATTATAGGCGGCAAACGCGGCTAAAACCAACGCACCTAACATGAGAATATCTACTCCACCCATAAATTTTATCCTCGCCTCGCAATCACCTCGTCGCAGCAAAATCCTTGGCGACGCGGGCTTCAATTTCGAGGTCCTTACAGTCAAAGTATCGGAAATATTTGATAAAAACCTAAATGTAGACGAGCAAATTATGAAAGTTGCGGAGACCAAAGGACAGGCCGTGGCTCGCAGCATCAAGTACATAAAAAATCAAGAATATCTCGTACTATCGGCAGACACAGTTGTTATATTAGAGGGTAGAATTCTAGGAAAGCCCAAAGATAGGGCCGAGGCTGAAAAATTTCTGCGTCTTTTGTCAGGACGTACGCATTGCGTAAAAACAGGTATTTGTTTTCTAGAACCCCTTAAATTTCAAATATTTAAAGACCTTGGTTCGACTATGGTTGAGTTTCGAGATCTAAGCTCAATTGAAACTGAGAAATACTTGGAATCAGGTGAGTGGGAAGACAAGGCGGGAGCCTATGGTATTCAGGGAAATGCCCGGGCATTTGTTAAAAAAATAGAGGGGTCCCTCACCAATGTAGTGGGCTTGCCAATTGAATTAGTTCAGGATGTGATGAAGAAGCATGGATGGTTTAAGCGTTGCCGAAAAAATTAAGGCAATCAACAACAGGATTGCCAGCGCTTGTGCGAAATCTCGACACCAACAAAAAGGTGTAACTCTTGTTGCTGTTTCAAAATTTCAACCGAGCCAAAAAATTAGACAGGCGATTTTAGCCAAGCAATTTTTGTTCGCTGAAAACTACTCACAAGAAGCCCAGCTAAAACAAGCGGAGCTTAAAGCTGAAGCCATTGAGTGGCACTTCATTGGCAATATTCAACAAAATAAAATAAAAAATATGGTGGGTAACTTCTCGTTAATTCAGTCAGTTGATAAATTTGAACAAATCGAAAAAATCGGAAAAATAGCCGTTGAAAAAAGCATAGGTCAGAAAATTTTATTAGAAGTAAATATTGGATGCGAAGATTCAAAATCAGGAATGCCGTTAAGTCATGCGACGGATGTATATCGTAAGGCTTTGGATGTCCCCAACGTTATTGTTTGCGGCCTGATGTGCATGCCGCCTTTGGACCGAACAGAGCAGATGTTGCGAAAAGACTTTGGCGAAATGAAATCCGTTTTTGAAGAAATTAAGTCATGTATAGCAACAGAGAGTTTTAAGATTTTGTCGATGGGCACCAGTGCTGACTTCGAAGTGGCCATTGAAGAAGGGTCTACCATGGTGCGGATTGGTACAGAAATATTTGGTTCAAGGGAGTCAAAATGACAAACAAAAAAGTGGGATTTATTGGAGTAGGAAGCATGGGAGGAGCAATTTTGAAGGCATTACTTCGTGCCAAAGTTATATTGCCAGAAAATGCTTGGGCGACAAATCGCAGTCCCGGAAAGCTCACCAAAATTTCAGATGAATTTCCGATTCACGTGGCGCGAACTAACGAAGAATTGGTTGAAAACGTCGATGTGGTCTTTGTTTGCGTAAAGCCGCAAGACCTGCTGGATGTATTAGAGCCTCTTTCGACTCTTATTCCAGCGAGCAGCGTGGTTATTAGTATCGCTGCAGGAATTGGCATTAAAGAAATAAAAAAAATTCTTCACAACAGTCCCCAGGTTGTCAGAGTCATGCCAAATACACCTGTTGAGATTGGTAAAGCCGTGGTGGGATATGCCGTTGGTAATGACGCTACAGTAGCAGAGTCGGTGGTAATTGAGCTCTTAAAGCCATTGGGACTTTTGGTGCCAGTTACTGAAGGAGATATGTTAGAAGGGCTCACTGTTTCATGCGCCAGTGGTACCGGTTTTGTGTTTGAGCTTATGCTCTATTGGCAAGAGTGGATTGAGGGCTACGGTTTTGAGCCAGAGACGGCAAAAAAAATGGCGGTGCAAACGTTTTTGGGCGCGGCTTTGCAAGCCGAGAATAGTATTGGCCAATCCCTTGAAAATCTACAAGCTCGAGTGGTTTCAAAAAAAGGCATCACAACGGCCGGATTAGAATCAATGCGTGAATTAGACATAGAACGCGCTTTAAGGGTAAGTTTTGAAAAAGCAATTCTGCGCGATCGCGAATTGGGCAAGAGAATCTAATGGCGACTTTATTTTTATTTCTGTTGCTGTTTTTTTTGAGTTTAGGATTTGCTGAAGAAAAAAAGGGCGAGGCCCTGCAGCAATTTATTTTAGAAAATACAAAGGTCACGACCACCGAAACAATTGTAGAGGTCGGCGGCAAAAAGTTTCGCAAATTAGAAGTTGAGGGCAAGACCTATTCTTTTCAGCTTTACAGTCCTACAGATACTGACGCCAATTTGGAATTTCGCTGTGAAAAAGAGGGTTACCTCGATGAGAAACCGAGAGTTTTAGTGGCGCGCAAGGTTACAAAGAGAACAAAGCTTTTTGTCGAAGGATTAAAAATAACCTGTGATCGCTCAGAAAAACATAATGGTCGCGGAGTGCTCGGAATCGATCCAGCAATCCAAATTGGCTTTATGCTGCCCGAAGATCCCGCTGACTTAATTAAAAACAAAAAAATCTATATTACCCCTTTTGGGGGCGCTGGATTTTACGGCGAGTGGTAGTTTTCTTTTCTTTTGTGAAGTAACAATACTGCCCCAAGCAATTTTACTAAGTTGACGCCGCCACTTATTGATCTTTCGCTTTCTTCGACACTAACAATACTGCCCCGACGTGCTTGGCCAGAAATTTGGAAAACCAATAACTGATTTATATTTACTGTCTGCACCTGAGCTTGAGTGGCTGTAAAGGGGACGCGACAGTGATTTTAGAGTCAGATCTTTATCGCACGTCCGATCGACGGTCTGATGTCCGCCTCTTACGCCAAAGAAATTAGTCTAAAGCTATAATTTTGCATTTCACCCATGTACGGCCTTTGCAGTATCTGCACATAACAATACTGCCCCATAAACAAAAAAATGAATTAGGCAGAAGCAAAGAAGGCAGGAGAGAATATGGCAAAGCAGCTCGAATTTTTTAAGTGTGAGAAACGAAGGCTTCTACACGGCGGTGAAATTGGTGTCGGGAAAAGAAAGGGCCGAAGGCCCTTGGATGTTAGAAAACCACTTCATGTGGTTTTAAGATCTGAAAAAGCAAAGGGAAGACTAAGTTTACGAAATCACCAGACGGCAATAAATAAAATACTAAAGCGTTTTGCAGAAAAGTCTCGAGTTTCAATTTACCAAAAAGCCATTGTCGGTAATCACATTCACCTTTTAATACGTGCTAAAACGCGAAAAGAGATCCAGAACTTCTTTAGAACAATCGCTGCGCTTATTGCCAGGCATGTCACAAATGCGAGGAAGGGTAAACCCTTTGGAAGGTTCTGGTCGTACCTGATTTTTTCAAGACTACTAAGTTCATGGGGAAAGGAATTCGAAAAGGTTAGGGCTTACATTGTAAAAAACACTTTAGAGGCCACCGGCATGATGCCCTATGTACCAAGGGGCCCGAGAAGAGGCGTGACCTAAGTCCAGTTCTTCAATTCGTCTTGCAACCAAATGACACCTCCCATAGTCTTAATCATATAGGGAGGGCTTTATGAAAATAGCTCCAATCGATATTGCTCACAAAACTTTCGGCCGTAAGATTATGGGCCTTGATCCAGATGATGTTAAAAATTTTCTGCAGGAAGTGTCGCAGGAGATGGAACAATTAGTCCGCGAGCGAAATCAGTTTCGAGAGACTCTCCGCGAAAAAGAAATGGTCATTCTCGATTATCGTGACCGCGATGACATGCTAAAGAAAACGATGGAAACCGCCACCTATATGACTGAAAAACTACGCGTCGATGCGGAGCGAGAGGCCAAACTTATTATTAATGATGCCAAACAAAAATCAGACTTGATCATTCGTGACTCCCGCGATTCTTTAAAGAAAGCCTATAATGAAATTTCAAACTTGAAGCGCGCTCGCGTGCAGTTTGAAAATAATTTAAAAGCGTTAGCTCAGGCTCATTTGTCGATGCTCGCTCAAGGGGATAAGTATATGCCTGAGCCGATGCTACCCGAGCACGATATGGCCGCCGAAGCCAAGTAAGCCAGTCAAGTTTAGTGAAAAATTAAAAAGCTAAGTAAGGTATTTGACAATATCTTCGAAGCTTTCGAAATTTTTTTCCGAGTCGGCCCAGCCGTCGAGGCCATATGCCGCGTGAATATAATCAATGCCTGCCATTTTTGCGGCTTGGATGTCAGGAAAACTATCCCCAACATAAAGTGCTAATTTAATACTATTTCGATTTATAATGTCTTTAATATTTTCGGACTTACTAAGTCCGGTGTTACCTAGACACTCCCAATCTTTAAAATAGCTTCGCATATCATCGGTATCTAAAAAGTTTGAAAGCATTTTATTGTCGCAGTTACTCACTATAAAGAGTGGATAGGCATCCTTTAATATTTTTAAGCCCACCGCTAGGCCATCCACAAATGCGGGTCGTGCCGAGGCAAAATATCCCGGTTTTTGCATGGTACCTTCGAGATCAAGTATAATTCCGTCGTAGTTTTTAGAAAGTGTTTCAATAATATTCAAAATTATTTGATTTCCTCAAATAAATTTTGGTCTTCGTCCTCGGTTTGTTCTCGAAACTGCTTCTGTTTGCTTTGAGATTTTGGTTTTACTTTTTTTCCATCCTGCAGGATATCGCGAACCTCCAACGTACTGCCGAAATCCCAGCTCGCAGAAAGCATAAATGAAAGCCCATTGGCCACCCGACGCCCCCTGACCGGTAGGCTAACTTGAGCTCCAGTTTTAAATGTTTCGGAGGTGACGAAATTCGAGCCTAAAGTAAATTCAATCATTTCGGGGTTTACACTATAGAACTTGTAACTTCCTGCATTTGTCCGATCGGTCACAATCCAGCGATTCTGAGGCGTTTCCACGTTTTTATCATCCCTAAACGGAGCTGTATTACAAATATCAGCGTAAACGGAAAAATCAGAAAGTTGGTATTTGAGGCCTAAGCGCAATAAATAAAACCAAGCTCGATCGTCTGACATTATTTTGGTTCCGACATAGGCGTACGGAAAAAATGTTTTTAATTTAATCAGAGACCACAGGCCTAAATTGAGAGAGTGAGCATGTTCCGACATTAAAACTTCGTCGCCATAGGGGTCTACGGCCGAAGTAGCAAGGCTCAACAAGACATCGGGAATCAGTGAAATATATTTTCTCTCGAAAAAATATCTAGTGCCGACAAAGACTTCGGAAAAATTTAAATTTGAACGATCTTCATTACCCCGGGTGCTTTGAGAATAAGCAAAGTCGCCACCGGCCAGCACCTGAAGACTATTGAGCCAACTATAGTAAATCGACGTGCGCGTGGTGAGGTTCGTAAACTTGCTGCCATTGCCAAGAGAAATCTTTTGCCCATCATTGTTTAGATTTTCAGTTGACGAAAAATAATTGGGTTGAATTTTGAGATGATATTCGTAAGCCAAAGGCTCAGGTAATTGAGCATATGAAACCTGAAAAAAGGAAAATAAAAGTGAAAGTAGGGGTTGCATAAGACAAACGATGTTCTCATTTGCAGTACAATGCGTCAACCTATGACTCATGGGCCTGAGTGAGATTAGACTTTTATCATGTTCAAAAAGTATTCTCTTTGTGTTGTCATACTTTTTTTAGGGCTGAAGGCATGGCCCCTTCCTTCACACATACTTTTGTTGCCTGATGTGAAAGCGCTGCGCGATGATACCTGCCGGGCAGAGTTGCAAAATCAGATGTCTCTCTATCACAAAACTAGCGACGTTCCGGGGCAGTTTTTTGAAATGAGTACCGGTATTAGTTGTGGATTTTATAGCCATAATGAAATCAGGCT
>Ga0163151_10003831_pt1 | contig 21079 bp, 17 predicted proteins | sample OliLakLV19MP5IB2_FD_145596 | JGI IMG/M metagenome (GOLD analysis project Ga0163151, IMG submission 145596) | Freshwater microbial mat bacterial communities from Lake Vanda, McMurdo Dry Valleys, Antarctica - Oligotrophic Lake LV.19.MP5.IB-2 | ecosystem: Environmental > Aquatic > Freshwater >... | reverse complement strand
ACCCGTTGCCGCAGCACCGGCATTGTAGGTGTTTGAGTAGAGCGTAGTTGCAACTCCTGAGGTGATAGCACTATCTGCGTATACGGAACCTGCGGTGAGGTTTGCTTGTCCGGAACAGACAATCGAACTGTACGTCGGTGCACTATATCCAGCAGCGTTATTTGAGTGCACCCACCATGAGTTCGTATGCCCAGGAACCGTACCGTTAATCGTGTACGTGGTCTGAGCAATCGGATCCGTCAATACATCAGGCGGGCTCTGACAGTACCAGCTACCACAGGCTGAGACTTGCTGATCGTCGTTGCGGAAGTAATACCCCGTCGCGTTTGCGACTGCACCCCAAGTGAAGGTCACTGATGTCCCGTCTGCATTACATACCGCGGAAAGACCAGCCGGTGCCGCAGGAATACCTGCATTACGTGTGAAGTCAGCCGTATCGCAGAAACTGCTGTTGCGATAGACGTGCGTGTAGTACTGACCGTATCCCGTGTGACTGGCTGGGTTGAAGGTTGATGTCCACCGTCCGTTACCCTGATTCAAGCCGCCGTACCAGACAAGATCATCTTGCCCATTCTCTGCTGACCACACCGCAAAGGATACTGCTGTGTTTTGTGGTGACACATTGTATGCCGTCACCGTATGCGACGTAACCGTGTCTGCAAGAATTGAGTTATCGGGAGTCGCGTAGCAGGCCCCTGATGGTTCTGAATACAGCGTGGTCCAGGGACCACAGTTGTTTGCCTCGCTCGATTCACTAATCGCTCCTACCCAACTCGTGTTCATATCCGCACATGCACGCACTGAATAGGTACCGATCGTTGGGAACGTGTATCCGGCTGAAATGCCGGTAGACCCGCCGGCTCCAAGAGTATGTGTTTGTGCTGCGACAACGGCGACGTTCGTGCCGTCATGCACATGGAATACGTTCGGGAAGTTTGTTGCGGTGGTATTCCCCTGGTTGACGACCGTTGCTGAGAGTGTGGTTCCTACTCCGACCGTTGCCGAGGCTGGAGTTGTTGCCCCCGCGTACAGATCAGCGACGGGTGCCGGAAGCACCGTCACTGTTGCAGATGCACTCGCAGTCGACCAGCCATTTCCGCCACAATCCAACGTGTATGTGGTGTTCGACGTGGGATACACCGTTTTAGATCCCTGACAGCTACCGCCATAACACCTGTTTTCTGGATACTTCGCCTGCAGCTGTGCAATGGAGTAATTTTGTCCCGGCACCGTATATCCCTCATAGTAGAAATCGTATCTTTGCTCACCGGCCGAGGAGTCGATCGAGTAGTCGCTCATAATATATCCTCGCGTTTCATTTGGGAGCGCGTGCGCTGCTTGCAACGCTTCATAGTAGGAAATGTCTCGATCAATCAAATCAAAGTTGGCCATACAGGCGTAGGAATTGTCCTCATCCCACGAAACCGTGACTGCAGTTCCCGCATATATAGTACTTGGCGTTGCGTTCACGATGACGTTCTGTGGTGGTACATACACAGGACTACGGCTACGGTATTCACCATTATCTCCCGCACAATCGTAAACAGTGACGATGTCGAACGAGTACATACTCAACGTTAGTCCCTCACTTACTTCTACAATGTAATTGGGTGCGTTGTAACATTGCCAGGCTGCGACTGTCGTGACAGATGCAGATACAAGACCTGGTACGACCAGTGCTACTGCTAGAGCGAGCCCAATTCCAGAAGAGCGCATGAGTGAACCGAGCGTGCGAAAAGTAGACATGGAAGTTATGGGAGCAGTTTACTAATACGAAGCCCGGACGGGAGACGCAGAACCGTTTCCGCTTCCGACGCACCCTCAAGAACATGGCGCTTGATAGTTGAGCCTGACTCATCATTTGTAATAACGTACGCGGCCTCATTGGTAAGCGCGAGGTACCCTGATCCTGTCGAGAAGAAATCGACCATATCAAGCGCGAATGGTTCAGTTCCCGATACGCGGTAGATGACCACAAACGAGCTTGTTGAATTGCGAACGGCAAAGACACTACGATCGGGAGACTGAGCAGTTGAGAAGCCTTCGTCCATGGTCTGCATAGTTGAGGACCCGGTGTCCTCACCAAATACCCAATCCCTTGCGGATGCGCCTTCAGACGCAATGTGCATGGTGGTCTCATCGTCAAGGAATATGCCTCCGAATCCTGGACCCGCGTCGCGCGTTAGGCCTCCCGCGTCAGCGCGTACCAGTTCCCATCCGGATTCACGCTTCTCGGCATAAAGAACCGCGTGTCCGCTCGGCGACAATGCAATCTTTCGCTTTTCAGTCTGTGATGACACGAGCGCGATTCCATCAAGGAATACGATGCTGTTGCTGGTCTTCTTATCAACCCCAATCGAAGCGACATGACCTCCACTCTTTGCCATATCAGTAACAACAACATCCGCGCCGTAGGGAGCCATAAAACCAAACGAACCCTGTTCATGGGTGCTTCCACCATTCTCAGGCGTCAAGAGATAGGACGCTCCCGCAAGATCACTTGGAAACGCGCCGGCAGTCAGTTCCGCCCATGCCATCTGGAGTGCGCGTGATGTGTGCGGCTGTACGAAGAACAAATACGCTGCGATAAGTGCGAGAAGGATAATTCCAGCTACCGTGATGAGCGCTACCGACCCTTTACCATGCGCACGCGGAGTTAGAGTTTGCGACATTTCCTCATGATAGCCGTCTTGCGCCCTCCTACCGGAAGAGCGCTGTGGACAACCTTATGGCACGTCGGCAGGTCCAGACACCTTGAGCTCGATGACTGACATTTCATCTTGCCGGTTTGTCCCAAGCACTTCAAGCACCCGACCAAATCGATCAAACGCATAGGCAGGAGTGAACTCGGTCGCAACGACGGCAGGAACACCCGCTTCCACAACACGCATACGCAGAAAGCGGTTGGTATCGACAATGAGCGTAGGCGAATACGAGAAGCTGCCGTGAGAAAGGACGATAGCAAGGAAATTGCTGTCTTGAGTGGCGACCAGTGTCTTTGCAAAGGACGGTGCGAGAATCTCAATACAAAAGAGAACCGAAGCTCGTACGGGAGACGCGTCTAGCGCGCGTGCGGAATACGCGGCACCGGCAGTTGAGTAATTTTGTTCCTCAAGATAGTTGGCAAGTCCTTCGTTTCCGAGAAGGCGCATCAAGGTCGTGTACAGCGCAATCGTATATTCGCCTTGCGGGGTCACCATTTCCTTCCCGCGAATCGGCACCACTTCGCCTGTGCCTGCATTGCCAGCAACCGATACCACAACCTGCCCAGCATCCGTTTCGCCGCTGCCTGAGTCGATGACCACAGTCCCTCCCGAAGGAAGTTTCTGTATCCACTGATAGTCATCAGTGAAGTAGCGTGCGCCTTCTGGAAGGATAATGAGATCTGCCCCCGATTCCTGGAGCGCGGTTACATTAGACGCTATGAGCTCTGCGTAGGAATCTTCCAGTTTGTAGCCTGGTTTCCAGGACGGGTAAATGGACATGTACCCAACCTTTACCGTACGACTAAACCCTAGGTCCTGCGCCTCTCGCCATGACGCAATAGGAGCGAGCGATCCAAGAACAAGTACCGCGAGCGCAATACCTGCTGCGCGCGTTCGCATAGCACGGTTCTTCATTTTGAAGATGCGGTAGAGGACCAGATTCGTGGTAATGACGATAAAACTCAGCAGCCACACACCCCCGAGTGCTCCGAACTGAAGCCAACTATCGCTATCGGCAAGCGGGTACCCAAGAAACCCAACCGAAAAGAATGGCGGATGTTCAACGCCAGGACCTGCGGTGATGATATTGAACGCGTGCAAACGGAGATACTCGCAAAACACCCATAGTACCGAGAGCGCCACGATATCAACAGAACGAAGCGCACGAAGGATCCTGCCAAAGCCGGCAAACAAAACAATGGGGAGCGTGTTCCCGATAACGATAAGCAGCCAGCCGAAAAAAACAACCGACGAGCTAACGAGGGCAGACTCTGAATAACTTTCGTAGCTTGGAAGTGCGAAGAACCAAATAATCACACTGCCCATGAACGGAAACGCGAACACAACCGCACCTAGAAGTGCTGCGCGCCAAGAAGTGCTTACAGAAATTGCATGCAAGAACGGGATGAGAGCAACGAAAATGAGCGGCCACGCGTGCGGTACGTAAAATGCCGCGATGGTGAGGAGAGCCGAAAGGCCAGACCACAAAATCGTACGGGTCATGAGAGACGGAAGATATTCGCGTAATCCGCCGGACGAATCGACGTCAGGATGTGAAGCAGCGCCCATGCGTAGAACATGACCGGCATAAAGAACACGCCGAGAATCGGAACTGCGCCGGTCGCCCACAGAATCGCGAGCACACCAAACAGAACGTTTGCGATAATAACGCGCCATCCGTAGGTGAGCCGCTTCTCAGGCTTTGCTGCGAGTTTGTTCCAGTACTCAGCGTACCAAATCAGGTAATGCATGACGGTGAGACCCAGGAACCACACGCCCGGACTCACCCCACCCACCGTGAGGTGAAATGCGTATCCAAGTAACGCGACTATCGCCCAGAAGAAGTGGATATAGGACGTTCGGTCAGGAACGTGCTTACGGGTAATCGAAAGTACGCCGTATGCGAGTGCCACCACTCCTGTGAGTATGAGCGCAGGAATAAGTAATGTGGTGTTGAACAGAATGTCCGCAAGCAATGCGGCGTACAAAAAGAGAAACGGCAGCGTCTCAAGAGTTGAGAACAGAGACGTTGTTCCGCGCGTAAGGTAGAGCTCGTCGCGAATCATGTGGAATGCGAACGTAAGTGCGACCACATAGAGGAATGTCGTGAACGAAAGCATGCCGGACACGTACACAATGCCTACGAGAAGCGCGAGATAAAGAATTGCTTTGGTGTTTGGAAGCTTTCCTGCCTCTCGCTGGTACCAGAATGCGAGCAAGAAGTGCGCATGCCCGAGCGCAAAGAAAACAGGGAGCGCTATGTTGAATGGAAGTAGTACGACTAACGCGACTGCAGACACCACAGAAACTACACGAATTGCCATCGAACTAGTGAAAATCAGTGCCATATGCGACGAGTGTATCACGCACGACGTGCGCACTCTGACGGTTAGTTATCTGCGAGGAAGTCGATATCCTGCTGGAACTTCGTCGCTTTCGCGAGCACCGAGTTTGCATACCCTTGCCCGCGCGTTGCCCAACCGCTTCCTGCGTAATACGTCGCTGCGGCGCGATGCTCAGCGGTATAGCCTCCAGCACCTGCGCCGACGTCCTGAAGATAGAGACCGGTCGCCATAATGGCATGACCCGCATTCCATGGGTTGGTTGCCTCCACGCCAAGCGCGACCTTCAAACGTCCTTCAAAGAGTTCCCACGTCGACGGGATGAACTGTGTTGGACCCATAGCGCCGCCGTAGCCACCAGGCAGCGAGCACGAAACGGGTGTTGCCGACCAATCTTTTCCAAGGGCCTTCGTGATGCGTTCAAACGGCACCGTATCACGCGGTACTTTCATCATCTGCACGAATGGCGTACCCGTGTTCATACCTTTCCCGTCTCCGGTCTCAAGATCAGTCAACAAACACTGCCCCACATTCTTTCCGAGATCTGATTCCTGAGAAAGAATGGCGAGCACCAGCGCCGCACGAACGCCCGTTTGTTTTTCTGCAACCTGCGCAAAACGAACCGCATCACCGAATTCGATACCTTCCGTATCGCGAAGTGGGAACAAGCGAGCACGTATGGTTGCGGCTTCTGCCTGACGCTCTGCGAGCACTTTCTGATATGCAACTTCCTCGTTCTTCGTGATCGCAAGGAGTTCCTGTTTCGCTGCCTCATCCTTAGCAACCGCAGCTTTCTTGGTTTCCACCACATACCGCGCGTCGAGTTCGGCGCTCTGTTTCACTGCAAGGATTTGTCGCTGCTCTTCTGTCTCCGTCTTGGCGGTTCGGATTTCCTGAAACTCTTCGTGGAGACCAATCTGCACGCTTGCCATATAGTCGACGTCCTCAAACAGCGTGAACGCCGTGTCCGCAGCAAATGCTATCTCGACCAAATTGAGGTCATCAATCTGATTGAGACGACGCATTAAAGAAGCGAGTGACTCATGGCCTTCGTCTATCTTTCCGACAAGCTCCGTGATGCGCGAACTTTTCTGCTTGATTTCGGCACCAAGGTTCCCGATTGCAACGTTCTTTGCGCGTATCTGTGCTTCTGCCTGCTTAATCTGTGCGTTTAACACCGTAACGTCTCCTTGGAGTGTTCCTTTCTTCTGCCGTGTTTCTGCGAGCACCTGTTCCCACTCTGCAATTTCTTCCTGAAGCTCGGCAAGTTCTTCCTCAAGCTGCTCACGCTCGCGCTCTGAGAGTTCCTGTGCAGAAACCGGCTGCGACCACGGAGCCGCAATGACGAGGATTAATGACGCGATAAGCGCGAATGCTAGTAGCGGACGCTTCATAGTTACTGTGACTATTCTACCAGACGACGAACACCGGTCTTCATGACCGGCGTTCGTGGAGCACCTTCTAGCTTAGGACTATGCTGCGGCAACTTCGCCTTCTTCCTCAGTCTTACCTTTCTTTTCAACTTCAATTGCGCTCATGTCTGGAGCCGCAGTGACAGTCTCTTCCTCAATCTCAACTGCCTGGATGAGCGCGACAACCTCATCAGCCTCATTTTTTACCGTAACGCCCTTTGGAATCTTGAGGTCAGAGACGTGGATCTGGTCCCCAACTGCAGCAAGTGCTGAAATATCGACTTCGATCTCGTGCGGAAGGTCTGCAGGCGCAGCCTCGATTTCAATCTCGTGCATAACCTTAACGAGGTTTGCACCTTCTTTGACTGCCAGAGATTCGCCAATGTAGGAGAGCTGAACGGCAACTTCAACCTTCGCACCCTTTTCAATCGCGTAGAGGTCCGCGTGGCGGGCAACGTTGGTGATTGGATCACGGTCTACTTCGTGAATAAGAACCTGCATCATCTCGCCAAGGCCCGTAAGCTGCACGACCGTTGATTCACCGGCACCCTTCAATGCCTTCTCAAATTCGCGTGCGACGAAAGAAATTGCTACTGGTTCCTGCTTTGGTCCATAAACGACCGCCGGAATGGTCCCTTCCTTAAGGAGGGCCTTTGCGGACTTCTCATTCACATCGCGCTTCGTGGCGCTCAAGCTGATAGTCATAGTGAGGCGCAGTATGCCTGAAAACCGGGTTCCGTGCAAGTCCGGCTGCTAGCCGGAGAGCGCTTCGGACGCTTCCTTAAGCCGTCCTATATATGCTGTCCGGGCAGCCTCAACGTTCTCGTCCTCACCTTTCCACAGTACAAGCGCTTCCTCCTGGAAGGTGCGAGCAAAGCTGAACGTCATAGGCCAGGGAGCACCTTTCTCTTTTGCTTCCTTCATAATGGCCCGAAGGTTCGCAATCGACTGCTCTGGCGTCTGGCCTCCAGAGAGAAATACGATGCCCCCAATCTCTTTTGGGACTGCCGCAAGCAAGGCGCCCACCGTGTCTGTTGCAACTTCCTCAGGGGTGTCCTTTTTCTTCGAACCTTTACCGGAAAGCGCCATCGATGTCTTGATAATAATCATCGAAGGGTCGGCGCATTGCTCCATGACTTGCCCCACTACGGCGCCAAGCGTCGTCTCCATGACCTGGCGTGAGCGGAGGCGGCTATGGGTACCATCGAGCAAGATTTCAGGCTCAAGAATAGGCACCATGCCGGCACGCTGCACTTCACACGCATAGGAGGCAAGTCGCTTTGCGTTTTCAACAATCGCTTGCGCAGAAGGAAGATGGTCTCCCTCAATGCGAATGACCGCGCGCCACTTCGTAAAGCCGGTGCCGTGGTCTTTATGAAAGACAGCAAGTCGCTCGGAAAGTCCGACGAGTCCGTTCGTGATGACTTCCCCTTCGTGGTCTGGGAATGGCTCTGTTCCCTGGTCTACTTTTATACCCGGAACAATCCCGTGTGTAGTAAGCAGTTCCGGAAACGACGTACCATCGTCAGCATCTTGCGAAAGCGTCTCTTCGTGCAAGATGACACCTGATACGTAGGATCCAATTCCAGGAGCAGACAAGAGGAGATCACGGAATTTCCGACGCATTGCCGGACCCGTCTTAATGCCGTTTGGCTTCAAACGTTTCTCATCAGCACTCTCGGCGCTTTCATCGGCCGCGAGAATACCTTTACCGGGCGCAAATAATGTATCAATCGTAGAAGAGAGTCCGCTCATGACCATAAGTCTAGCATCCGCACCGTACGCGAATGCTAGACTATGCGCATATGAAATCTGTCCAGTTCCTCGCCATCGGCGATCCGGTCGTTGATGATTTTATTAGTCTTAAGGAAGCGCGCGTCACCTGTGACATTGATGACGCAAACTGCACTATCTCGATGCGTTGGGGTGACAAAATTCCGTTTGAGTCAGTCACCACGGTCGCAGGCGTCGGTAACTCTGCGAATGCAGCGGTTGCTGCGCGACGCCTTGGACTTACCTCCGCCCTCCTCGGTATCGTCGGAGACGATCAGCTCGGCAAAGACATTCTCGCGGTCTATAAGAAGGAAGGATTGGAGCGTTCCTACATAGAAGTACAGAAAGGCCATCCAACGAACCACCATTACGTCCTTTCGTACGAATCGGAACGCACTATTCTCGTTAAGCACGAGGCGTATGCGTATCGCTTCCCTAAAAAACTTCCGGTACCCGAGGTGCTCTACCTCTCATCACTCGCCGACACCGTGGGTAAGGACTACTACGATGCGATGGCCGACTTCCTAGAAGCACATCCGGATGTCTTCCTTGCCTTCCAGCCAGGCACGTTCCAGATGAAGCAGGGTGTCGAGTTCCTTGCGCGCATCTATGCGCGTGCCAACGTCTTCTTCTGTAACAAAGAAGAGGCAGCGCGTATCCTTAAGAAACAAGCCCCTGTCGAAGAATTGATGCGCGACCTTGCAGCGCTTGGTCCAAAGAATGTCGTGGTAACCGACGGCACGAATGGCGCGTATGCGTTTGACGGGACCACTATGTGGAAAGTGCCGATGTACCCTGATCCACGCAAACCGTTTGAACGCACTGGCGCAGGTGATGCGTTTGCGTCAACCGTGACCGCAGCGCTTGCGCTTGGAAAGTCGTTTGATGAGGCTCTGTTGTGGGGTCCCGTAAACTCAATGGCGGTTGTGCAGGAAACCGGTGCACAGAAAGGTCTCCTATCGCGAAGCGACCTCGAGCGTTACATTGCGAGCGCTCCAGCAACCTACAAAACTAATCCGCTCTAGGGCACGAAGAACGTAGCGCGCTCTTCGAGAAGACGCGCTTCTTCTGTTCGGTAGGCAACTTCATACTGCGCTTTCACAATCTCAACGATAAAGATAAAGCCCAGAAGCGTGATGAACGCCATACTGAGGCCACGGTATGCACGCTGTGCGTGATGATGTTTTCCTCCGGTCATAGGGCAAGCCAGGCGCGTGCTGCAGCCTCAATGCGCGCAGCAGAAAGCCCGTAGTGTTCAAGCAATTGCGGATGTTCCCCTGACTGTCCGAACTCATCTTGTAGCCCGAGTCGCTTCACAGGAACGGGATAGTGTTCAGAAAGTACTTCTGCAACGGCGCCGCCAAATCCGCCTGCCGCCTGATGTTCCTCGATGGTAATAACGCGTCCTGCTTTCTTCGCAGCAGCGAGTGCCGCTGCCGTATCGAGCGGCTTTACCGTATGGAAATGAGTGACGGAAACGTCGATGCCATCCTTTTGTAACGCTGCAGCTGCTTGGAGTGCGTAGTACGCGAGTGAGCCAGTCGTAAAGAGCGCGACCTCAGGTTTCTCGCCTTCAACAAGCGTGAGTGCCTTTCCTATCGCGAACGGTGTTTCAAGTGTAGTGAACACTGGCATATTCGCGCGTCCGAAGCGAAGATAGACCGGCTTCCCACACTTCGCAGCCGCAATGGTTGCCTTGCGCGCCTCCTCCGCATCAGCAGGATTCATAACAATCATATTGGGGAGCGCGCGCATCATGGCAAGGTCTTCCACCATCTGGTGGGTCGCGCCGTCAGGCCCCACCGATACTCCTGCATGCATACCACATACCACGACCGGCAGATCATTCAGCGCGATGGTCGTACGAATCTGCTCGTAGTTACGACCCGGAGAGAACGCTGCGTAGGAGGTGATGAACGGTACCTTACCAACAGCCGCAAGTCCTGCAGCAACAGTCGCCATATTTTGCTCGGCAACACCTAGTTCGATAAAGCGATCGGGGAATTCTTTCTCAAACCACTCCGCACGCGTCGACTCTTTAAGATCGGCTGAAAGCACGACGAGGTTCGGGTTTTCCTTACCTGCCGCAACCACGCCCGTACCAAACCCGTCGCGCGTGGACTTCTCTTCGAGCTTCGCCGTAAGGAGATCGGGCACCAACTTGAGTGTGTGATTAAGCATAATCGTGTGGCACTTTCCCGCCCATGGAACGGATTTCTTTCAGGAAAACCTCCGCCTGCTTATCGGCAGGAATCTTATCGGTCGGTCCTTTCCCAGGAGGATTCCCGTGCCAGCGGTAATCAAACTCGATTTCTTTTACTCCTTTCCCGGGAATAGTGTGCGCAATAATAACCGTTGGTTTCTCGTGGATCGCTTTCGCCATCTCAACGGCGTTCACAAACTCTTCGATGTTGTGGCCATCAACGTCAATGACATGGAAATTGAACGCGCGCCATTTATCGGCAAGCGGCTCAAGCGGCATGATGTCTTCTGTCATTCCGTCTATCTGAATATTATTGCGATCGATGACCGCCGTCAGGTTCGAGAGTCGGTTCTTACCAGCAAACAATGCCGCTTCCCAGGTGTTTCCTTCCTGAAGTTCCCCATCAGACATAAGGCAGTAGACGCGGTTTGCTTTTCCATCCATACGAAGCCCATACGCCATACCGCTTGCTTGTGAGAGTCCTGACCCGAGCGGTCCTGACGTTGTCTCAACACCGGGAAGCTTCGTGCGTTCCGGGTGTCCTTGTAATCTCGTACCAAACTTGCGGAGCGTCAGGCATTCTTTCACCGGAAAGTAGCCTGCGTGCGCCATCGCGCTATAGCGAACGGGAACGATGTGTCCATTTGAAAGCACCAACCTATCGCGTCCCTCCCAATCGGGATTCTTTGGATCATGCGCAAGGATGTGGAAATAGAACGCGGCAAAAATATCTGCCATACCAAGCGGGCCTGCAGTGTGCCCGCTCTTTGCTGCAACGAGCATGTCGATAATCGTCGCACGAATATCGCGCGCCTTTTCTTCGATTGCATGTACCTGCGCGTCAGTAAGCGCCATGTGAAAAATATACCACGCACGCTGTGCGTACTACGCTTTAGGTATAGCGACCGTACTCAAGCAGAAGCTCGTTGAACATGTGCAGCGTATGAGGCACATCCTCTGACTTCCAGAGTGCTGATCCGACCACCAATCGCTCGGCACCAACCGCAAGAAGCTTGGGCGCAGTCTCAAGTGACACACCTCCGTCAACCTGAACTGGAATATCGGGATGCATCTTCTTAAACGACGCGATCTTCGTGAGCACTCGTTCATCAAAAGGAATGCCCTGCTGACCAATACGTGCGATGCCCATAAACTGCACATAATCGATACGAGCAAGATGCGGTTCAAGAAGTGCTACGTCGGTATCGAGAGAAACGGACAACGCAAGTGACAAGAGCTCGGGAGAAAACTCTTTGTCGCGTCCGTAGCGCTCCTCAAGCTCATTGATAACTCCGGTGACATCAGACGTACTTTCAAGATGTACGACCAACTTCCCTGCACCAGCGTGCAGGAATGCACTAATCGCTTCTTTAGGTTCCCGGACCATGAGGTCAATCTCAAATCGAAACTCACCCATTTCATGAATATCCCAATCAGGAGCAAGTACGCCCCCGTCGACGGCATACGGCCAGGTCGGAGGTGACGCAAGAATGCCGTCGACAATATCGATTTGAACAATGTCCGCAAGACCAGTAAGTAGTCTGAGCTTTTCTTCTATCTCAGCTTTGGTGCGTACTAAAATTGACGGAAGGATGACCCCCATAGAGAAAGTATACGCCTCCGTGTCCGCACATCTAACCGCTCAGGGGATAGTCAGAACTTTGCGATGCGACGCACATGACGCTCGTCGCCTTCAAACGGGGTGGCGAGGAATGTTCCAACGGCCTGCTTTGCCTCATCTTCCGTGACAAAACGCGCGCCAAGCGACAACACGTTAGCGTCGTTATGCATCCGCGAAGACTCGAGGAGTCCGAGCTCTGTTCCGGCTTCGTCAGTCTGCGTACGTGAAGCGGCACCGTAGTACACGGCTGCGCGAACTCCCTTCACACGGTTCGCGACCATTGCTTCTCCTTGACCTGACGCACCAATGACAATACCGAACGAGCCAGGAGTAGTTCTAACCAACTCGGCACACGGCATAACCATATCCGGATAATCATCTGAGGAGTCGAGTGACGCTGCGCCACAATCTTGAACTTCATGTCCAAGCTCGAGGAGAAATGGTTTCAGTGCTTCTTTGAGCGCGTATCCCGCATGATCAGCGGCAAGGAAAACGTACATAGCGCGTTACCAGCGGCAGGCACCTGGCGTGAAGAACGCAACGTCTGCCTCCGTAGGCTGCGAAGGGCGGTTCGCCGGGTTAGTATCCGTCGAGTTACGCGTCGGAACACACGTGCCGTTATTGGCATCGGTACTTCTAAACGTCTCTACCGTTCCGTATGCCATCAACATATAGTCCCGGCCATCAGACGCGTAGACATAGCAGTTTCCTGACGAAGGCGTGTTTGGACGAGGGTCGCGCGGCAATTCAGCTATGTAGGTTGGTGCAAGGTTGGGAATCCATCCCGATGATCCTGAGAACGCTTGCTGAGCACCTGGATAGTTTCCACATCCACCCCAATATACAATCGTGCCGGGCGCAACACTTCCCGTCGATGGATAACTACCAATAGCCGTGCGATACGTCTCAAGCGCTGTCTGAATCTGGCGCAAATCCTGAAGACGCTGCGTGTCGCGCGCTTTTGCCTGCGCCGTGGAAAGTGTTGAAAGAACAATCGACGCTAAGAGACCGATGATGGCAATCACCATCAGGAGTTCAATCATCGTGAATCCGCGGTGCATCGTGCGCATGGTCATACTAGCGGGCGCGTGTTCCCTGTTCCATTTCCTGTATAGCCTTGAGTTCTTCAGGCGTTGGCACACGGTCCTTTGGCATACCGGTTGCAAAGATGTAAATCGCCCCCGCAATCATGATGAGTGCGAGCGCAGCGATTAGAAACGTTGCCTGTCCTTCGGTGGCAACAATCTTGGAACGCACAAGTGCACCAGCAATTCCCGTGACGGGGCGTTCCGACTGCGAAGACGCGACTACTGGTTCATCAAATGTGACGTTACTCATACTCTTATCCTAGCATCCTAAGCAACCCCGACTTTACGCACATGATCAACGAGGGTGTGGGTATACCCAGCCTCGTTGTCATACCACGCAAGCACCTTCACCAAGTTACCGTCAACGACACGGGTCATACCCAGGTCCGCAATTGAGGCGTACGTTTCTCCAATGATGTCGGAGGACACGAGTTCCTCGTCGGTTGCGGAGAATATGCCTTTCCACCGCGCACTTGTTGCAGCCTTTCGCAGAACGTCATTCACTTCTTCCGCAGAGGTAAGGCGCTTTGCAATAAATGTTATGTCAGCAATCGATCCTGCAGGGACGGGGACACGGAGTGAGATGCCGTCAAACTTTCCTTCAAGTGACGGGTACGCTTTCGTGACCGCAATGGCCGCTCCGGTCGAGGTCGGCACAATGTTTTGCGCGGCGGCACGACCTTCTTTAAGATCCTTCTTCGATGGACCATCGACAATTGATTGCGATGCTGTGTATGCGTGCGTGGTCGAAAGGATCGCTTTCTCAATACCAATTGCTTCATCGAGTATTGCGATAACCGGAGACGAGGCATTAGTAGTACACGACGCATTGGAGGTTATCGGACAGGTACCGATGCGATCTTCGTTCAATCCCATAAGCACAGTTGTGCCTAAAGAAGGATCTCCTTTGGCTGGAGCGGAAATGACCACCCGACGAGCACCGGCATCAAGATGCGCTTTCGCTTTTTCATACTCGGTAAAAAAACCGGTCGATTCCACAACAACATCAATCGCCAAATCACGCCACGGAAGGGCTGATGGTTCCTTTTCCGATAGGAATCGGACCACTTTCTTATTGATTAGAAGATTCCCATCCTTAGCTTCTACCGGAAACGGCGCACGCTTGTACACCGTGTCGTACTTAAGAAGGTACGCAAGATTCTCAAGCGATCCAAGGTCGTTCACCGCAACAATCTCAATGTTCTTATCCGCAACCGCCTGACGCACAAATGCGCGCCCAATACGCCCAAATCCATTAATTGCGACGCGTACTTTTTTTGAGGTAAACATATGCACCGTATTGTACTACGCGCTCGAACACCGCCTTGGTTTGCTTCGTGCATAGCGTACACGGCATCGTTACCCTGCTATTGACAACGCTCCACATCCGAATATTCACGACGCGTATCGGCCCACACTTCACGATGTGGGCCGATCTTTTATCTACCCGTTACGTACCTGCCAGATGTACAATACTAGCGACCTAGGCCATGAAAATTCGTACCCTCGCGCATTCAAAGTCGTTCTCGCTGGCCGCAGGAGTAGTGGCTGTCGTGTTTCTCTCCATCATTGCAATTCTTCTGGCTTCGCACGGCACACCACCGTCGCTCACCGTTGTCGTACGAAGTAACGTGGTACCAACTCTTGCGCCACATACCCATACCAGCGCGGACCGCGTATCAGACAATTCTCATGGTCTTGCACTCAGCTCTCCTACCGTCGAGGTGCCAGAAGATATGTGGGTGACCGACCTTGAAATCACCACCGAAAACGCGCCGCAAGGCATCATCCACCACATGCATCTTGTGCGCATGGAAGATGAGGGAGCGGATGCCGACGCGCAGTATCCTCTATTTGCGTACGGCCAAGATACACCAACGACCATTCGCTTCCCTTCTCCCACAGGAATTTTTATACCGAAGGGTGAGAAACTTGGCATCGATGCGGTACTCCACAATCCTATTCCGCCACTTGGCGAAGGAGGAGTCTATAAAGATGTAGTAATCACCATAACGTTGCGTGGTGTTCCAAACGGCAAGGACCGCAATCTCCCTGTCGTGTTCCACCTACCACGCGTGTTCGACGAAACTACGAACAGCGGACGAGACGCAACGTTTACCGTTCCTGCAGGTGCACTCCACGAAACATTCTGGAGCACCAACAATCCTCCCGATCCTGTCGGTACGGCACATACGTTTGTTGAAGACGGTTGGATTGTCCACATGGGTGCGCACTCGCACCCCTGGGAAGGTGCTGAGAGAGTCGACGCCTACCTAAACGGGGCCCGCATCAAAACCTATACCTCGCATCGTACTGATGAATCCATACCCTGGAGCTGGCAGACTGAAGGCGGCATCGTGCTCATTCCCGTACGAAAGGGCGATGTACTCACTGTATCTACTACGTACTCGAATCCAACAAACAAACCGATTGTCGGCGCCATGGGCCTGATGGGAGTATTCTACGCGCCTGATCCGCACTCACTCATCCCGCCACCCTACGCGTTTCGTTGGACGTTTGAACGCTGGCTCTATAGTGCCCTTGAACTCATTAATGTGCGTGTGCGCTAAGTACGCGAACGTCTTTTACCAAGCACCAGATAGGTTCCTACTCCTCCTATAAGGAGACCTGCCAGATTGGCTGCTGAACCGTTATTAGAAGTAAAGATTCGTCCACCCGAAACAACGTTGCCGTTCGCTTCAAGTGCACCAGTAGCAAGTACGCTTCCAACAACATTAAGTGCGACTGAAGGGTTGCTGGTACCAATACCGACGTTGCCTGCGTTTGTCACGATGAGGTTTGTGGCAGTTGACGAACCGACAACAAACGATGGGCCGGTGATGCCGTTTGGATTAACAGAGAGCTGGCCCCATGGCGTGGTTGTGCCGATACCCACATTCCCTCCCGCAGTCGCAAGATAGGTCGCACCGCTTGTCGAAAGCTGCGTGGTCGATGCGTTTCCAGTGACCGTAAGCAGCGAACCATCAAAGGTGAGATTCGCTTCGTCGACGAGTGCGCTAGTACCATTGCCAGTGATGAGGCGATTGTTAGTGAACGTTGCTGCACCAGTGCCGCCGCCTGCAACTGAGAGCGTGCCTGATTGAGACGGCGTAAAGGTAATCATGTCCCCCGCTCCCGTAATAGTAAGTGCGGAAGTAATACCGTTCGTTACGCTGGTCGATGTTGCAAAAGTAATTGCCGCTCCCGTTTGAGCTTGTCCCGCAGGACCAATCGACGTGATGCCTGAGCCGCCAGAAGCAGAAAGTGTTGTTCCATCAAAGGAAAGACCAGAGCCTACAAGGAGTGTCGACACCTGTCCTGTTCCGTTTCCTCGAAGAATGCCTGAGAGGGTTGTAGAACCAGTACCTCCATTTGCAACTGGTAGCGTACCGGTCACCTCAGAGGTGAGATCAATATTCGTTCCAAGACTTGCCGAAAGCGCCCCTCCTATATTAGTCAGTCCCGTGCCCGTGAGATCAGTGAAGGTTTCGGCGTTGAGACCGAAGGAGGTGGTGGTGGCATTGGTGAAGGAGCCATTCGCTGCGGTAAGTGTTCCGTTTACAGTGAGATTTGCACTACCACTGTCACCGTCTGAAGAGATGCGGAACGTGTTCGCAGCTGAGCGAGAAAGGAAGGTGTCACGAGTCGAACCTCCAGAGCCGATACCGAACGCACCGTTCGTATAGAAGACTGAGCGAGCGTAATCCTCACCAACCGCAATAATCTGGAATGCCTTGCCGTTGCCCGGATTCGTTGTAAGCGGTGCACTGACTGAGAATGCTGGCTGACCGCCTACCGCAGGCGCGTATATATCGAGCGCCTGGATATCTTCATTACTTTCAAGCGTGAGGACGCCTCGTGCGTTGGTAGTTCCCATGCTTACATATCCATTTCCCTGGATAAAGATGCTCGACGTCCCCACCGCCTGGTTTGTTCCCGAGAAGTATGCAACCTGACCAGTGGTGCCAACGAGTGTTCCTTGGAGACCAAGCGAACTCGTTGCCGTGAGCGCGTACGTGCCGTTCGCCTGACCGAGGAGAAGTTGTCCGTATGAAGGAGCGGAGGTGAGACCGGTGCCGCCGTAGAGGACGCCAACGGAGGTGGTTGCGGAGACAACACCAGCGTTTGCTTGGAGTGGGCCGTTGAGGGTTGAGAGCGTAAGTCCGCCGTTCAATGTTTGCGCACCCGTGAAGATATTTGCGGTATAGGTCTTTGGAATGGTGGTTGAAGCATGAACGTAGGAATTTACCGCAGAACTGAAATCTGAGATCGTCGACGCCAACTGCGTACCCGTGTGATTGGTGCGATCGAGATAGTACGTTCCCTGCTGACCATCGAAGGTGCCGGTCCAGTCTCCAGTGGCGTTGAGGGTGAGTGCACCAGCGACATTCTGGAGGCCGGTGCCAGTGAGGTCGGTGAAGGTTTCGGCGTTGAGACCGAGAGAGCTTGTAGTAGCGTTGGTTGAGGAGGCGTTCGTTGCAAAGAGTGATGCAAAGGTGTTGTGTGCGCTCCACGTGTTTTGCGTGGTGGTACCAAAATCGAGCGTAACGTTTCCACCTGATTCAATAAGTGGGTATGAAAAAGTATTTGATCCTCCACCTCCTGAAATACCGAGAGTCGATGTGGCAACAAGATTGTATCCACCACTCCCGTTTCCAACGAGAACCTGTCCGTACGTTGGCGCAGTTACGATACCCGTGCCTCCGTTCGCAATTGCGAGCGTGCCTGCCATTGTTAGCGTACCTGAATTGGTCACCGGCCCACCAGCAAACGAAAGTCCTGTAGTGCCTCCCGAGACATCTACCGACGTGACCGTTCCTGATGCGCCACTTATATCTTCTATCTGGTCCTGAAGTTCTTCCCTAAGTTCTTCGAGCTTCTCATCCACTCGATCGTCATGGTGATCAAGATTGAAGTTCACGCGATCGATGACTTCTTCCATGGTGATACCGGAGAGTGCCACCTGGGTAGTCGAATCGTTCGTTACCACCGGCACATAGGTAACAACCGTTATCGGAGAAGAGGATGTTGAAGCCGCGCTTGGTTTTGAGGGCACCGTCGACGTTATGACAATGGGACGTGCAGGCGTTGAAGTCCCAGGAGAAAACAGAGAAGCAAACGCATCGCCTGTCGAACGGAACAGCGAGTTTAGTGCTTCATAGGTGAAAAGTGCAGCTTCTTCAAAAGCCCCATGCGCCGCAGCGAGCTGGTCGCTCGGAATTTCTTCTTCCACTTCTATGAGAGTTACCTGAACGGCTTCAGGGGCTTCCTCCGGACTATCCGATAAAGAGTCCTCCTTTGCTGTTATGTGTTTTGGTGCCCGTGCCACAGCAGCAACCGGCGCATATTCATACGCCATCGCGAGAGTATCTCGAGTCGTATCGTATGCAAGCGCTACATGCCCAACAACACCGAGAGCAACATTCTCCAAAGAACCTACTGATGCAATGGCTTCGCGAGGAGCAGTGTTACCGACTGCAGCCGTCGCATATCCGATGTCGTATACAAATGCGATTATCTGCGCTGGTACTTCCGGTGTGGTACGAACCCAGGCATTAACACCGCGCTCATGTGCTCCCAGTATTGCGTCAGAAGTTTCGACAATTGCTTTTCCTATAGAAGAACCTACGGCAACGAATTCGGAGATTTCTTGATTATGTTCAATCGCATCGGACTGTATAACCCTCGTCGAGGTAGCTAGTGCCTCATCCTCTGAATTAACGGCAGTTATGACAATCGGGCGCTTCTGATCAGATAAAACTCTGGGAGCTGCAACGACCAGTGAGGCGACAACCGTATTGTCCAACCCTTGCACGACTGATCTGGTGCCAATATCCTGAGCAAGCTCTGACGAATACTCTAAGAACTGCGCGCCAAAAACAACAACTCCTGCGCGCGTCTCCTCAAGACCTGCATAGAGTCCGGTCGCAAGAATAGCTAAGGTCGCAGCTAATGCAGCAAAACTTCCACGAACCGGCATCCCTTGTCCTGTCTCTTCAAGCCACTCCGGACGCACTGGCAAAGGCATGTACGGACTTAGTACAGGCTCTACCGCTTCACGTTTCGCCTTCGCTAAGCGATATTCTTCTTCTCGCTTAGTAGCAAGCTCTCGTGCCATCTTTTCTTTCCTAACCCGCTCTTCTTCCACAAACGCAAGTAGCGAATCTTTATCAATGAACCAACTGCGACCCATTTGTTGCGAACGAATCTTTCCTTGCCGACAGAGACGTGTAATGTAGTCAGCCACGTATCCAGTTATGACCGACGCTTCCTTTGAAGAGATGAGGTTTGTGTCAAAGGTAGTGGCCATAAAGAGCATCCGAATAACTTATATAGTACGCCCTACAACGCGTTTCTTTCGTAAAAAATTTGTGGATAGAAAACAAACTTTTTGTTTATAAAATTTAATTCTCCGCGTCTCTTTTTAAACTCGTGCTCAACTTAAAAATATACGTGAGAAAATCCGCAGATCTTAGGAAATTGTCTCTGTCTTGTTTAAAAACATATGTATTGTCTTAACGAGACGAGAAATGCTTTATCTATGAGATATTTTATCTCGTTCTTATCGTAATTCTTCTTAATAATCTCCTAGGTACCGTAAGAAATAGTATCCAAGCTTATTTTATTGGAGGAAGTAAAACCTTTATGCACCCTCCGTTCCTGTTCCGGCACCTTCTCCACCAGCCGTTTCTCCGTCAGTTCCGCCTTCTGTGCCTTCTTCTGGTTCCCCGTTTGCACTGTCGGTTTGTTCTGTATCTCCTGAAGTGTCGCCCTCTGGCGCTTCGGCATCCGCTTCGTCTCCACCTGTGACAGTGTCGCCAGTCTCGTCGCCAGGCACATCAGGTTCACCTTCTCCTTCGGCACCACCTTCTCCGTCAATTGGATCTTCGTCTGCACCATCATCGTCGCCAGGCACATCAGGTTCACCTTCTCCTTCGGCACCACCTTCTCCGTCAATTGGATCTTCGTCTGCACCATCATCGTCGCCAGTATTATTGTCCGCACCATCATTCTGATCTTCGTCGTTATTTACTGCCGCTGCAGCACCTGCGAGAAGCGCATTTAGTTCTGCGCGAGTGAGACATGTCTCGCCTTCTTCGTCAGTAATACAGATTTTATCTGTATGTACTTCCTCTGCGAAGATTCGTTTGAAGATCCCATCTGCAAAGTATTGCGCTCCTTCAAAGGTGTGAATAACCGTATCCGAGAGTGTAGCCATTGCTGTCTTGAGGCCCTGACTGATACCTTCGAGCGAACCTGCCCACGGCGCCATTTCATCGTCACCTGACGCGTCTTCTATAAGGGTAGCGAGCGTTGAGGTGCCCGAGAAGAGCGACGCCGGGTCGAATGAGAACGACACCTCTTCTTCATCGAAGTACGAGAGGTCCTCATCCGACGGTGGCTCGAATCCGGTGACGCCGTCATGGTTGTAGTTTGTCCAGTCATCGGTATCGAAGCGAGGCGCCGTGAGGCGGTAGGACACCGAGGTCGGCTGGTTTGAGAGAAGGTAAATCTTGCGTTCCTCCTCATCCACCTCGTACCAAACCTTGGCGTTTCCTTCCGGGGTAAGGAGCACCACCAGCTGGTCGATATGCTTACGGAGGTCGGAAGCATGCGCAAAGAGCCAGAGATCACTTCCCGGCTCCTCTTCGTCGAAGTCGAGCACGCTCATGTAGCCACGCGTACCGTCGTTCGCGATAGTGAGCGTACCAATATCAGCCCTGCCGACCACCTCTTCCTTAACTCCGACCATGCCTGTCATATACGTTGCGTACGCCGTGCCATCGATAGTGTAGACCGGGTCGATGGTACCGACAGTGATTTTTCCCGTACCACCGCCGACAGAAATATCGCCAAGTGTTGTCAGGAGACCAGCCTCAGTGAGTGTGAGTGCGTTTCCGTCAGCGCCGTTACGGATGTAGAAGGTGTTACTTC
>Ga0163151_10003829_pt1 | contig 21084 bp, 19 predicted proteins | sample OliLakLV19MP5IB2_FD_145596 | JGI IMG/M metagenome (GOLD analysis project Ga0163151, IMG submission 145596) | Freshwater microbial mat bacterial communities from Lake Vanda, McMurdo Dry Valleys, Antarctica - Oligotrophic Lake LV.19.MP5.IB-2 | ecosystem: Environmental > Aquatic > Freshwater >... | reverse complement strand
GATACTGTGATCGCTCTCGTAGAGAAGACAGGGTACACAGCTACAGAAATAAACATGATATTGGCGGCATTATCCGAAGTCATGAACGAGAGCTTCAGTGCTGGTCGTGCTCTTCGCATAATGAAGGTTGGAGTATTCGGCCTACCTATGTGCGGGTACGTGTCTACACGGAACAGGCATACGGGTGAACGCATAATAGTCCCACCCAGATACAGACTGAGGTTTGTTCCCGCGGTACAGCTCACAAAGGCGGCTGCTCGTGGGAACAAGCTGTTGTTAGAGAAGCCGTACAAAGATCGTTTCTTACCAAAGGAGAAGAGTGATGGAAAAGTACGCAGTTCAGATCGACCCAAAGAAGCTGAAGTCCGAAAAGGAGAAGTTGGCGGGAGAAAACGCAGGCAGCGTGGACAACCCTGACGTGAACGTTCCTATGGACCCAGAAAAAGGCACAGAGCCCTACGAGAAGGAGAGCAATGGCAAGGGTAAGTAGGGGTAAGAAAGCGACCAAGAAAGAAGAAACCGAACGAGGCACTATAGGTGCTTTCTCGGTACCCAGAGATGACCCATCGGACCTCGTCTCCAAGCTACAGACAAAGCTAGGTGGCGAGGGAGTGGTCATACAGAGAGCTGAAGAAGTTGAGGGCCGTATGGACCTTCGACGTCCGTCTGGGATCGTATCTCTCGACATAGCATGTGGTGGTGGGACTCCGGCAGGGGGTCTGTCTCAGATCGACGGTAAGGAGGGTGTGGGCAAGAACTTGCTAATGAACCACTACTTCCGTGCCAACCAGCGCATACACAAAGAGAAGTCCAACATCTTCATGGTTTGCCTCGAGTTCAACTACGACAAGCTGTTTGCAAGAGCTTGCGGGGTTGAGGTGGCTATGTCTGCGTACGAGGTTGAATCACATCAACGGGGACTTAAGCTTTCAGGCAAAGCATTGCTGACAAAGGCAGAGGAAGACCGTTTGCGGTCACAGGTCGGACACTTCGTAATTCTTCGAGGCTCAGCTTCAGAGAAGCTACTAGAAGGCGTGGTAGATATGATCCGAATTAACTCCTATCAGGTAGGAGGTATCGACTCATGGGATGCCATGCTGACTGCAGCAGACGAAGAGAAAGATCTGGAAGAGAATGCCAAGGTCGCTGATGCCGCCAATATCCAGACGCGATGGATGCGTAAGGTACAGGCTGCCCTCAGTCCCCAAAAGATATGCCCCTGCTGTGGCTCTCGTCCCCTAGGGTTCGAGCGACATGGTGCGGGCGTTTCTTACTCCTGCCCAGACGTAAAGGTATGTGAGTGGAAAGGCAAGACCCCATACATGTGGGAAAACGAGACTACGATCTTAGGCATTCGACAGGTGCGTGCAAACCTAAACAAAGGTGGTATGCATGCACGAGAATATAAGGTCGGCGGATCGTACGCACTACAGCATGGGAAATTGTTGGATATCCAGTTACGTCCCGGCGCTCCCATATTGAAGAGTACCGTTAAGATCGGCAAAGAGATCAACTGGGAGCTCACCAAAGGAAAGGCTGGTACCCACGAAGGTAAGAAAGGGATGTACCAGTACTTCTACGCTCCTCCTGAGATCGACATGGTCGCCGACCTGTACAACTACTGCGCCTCAGTAGATGTGATCAAGACCGGTCCTAAACGCGGGACTCTGCTCGTAGACCACAAGGGGTTGGTAAAGGGTATGGAAGGGGAGGTCAGCTTCACAAGCAAAGACACGTTCATTATTGCTCTTGAAGAAAGTCTCGAACTTCAGAATGCGCTGCGAAGACTCGCGTACATAGCCGCGGGGTTAGGTCACGTGAGGTTCATGTGAAGCATCTCATAGAGTTGGTGCACCGTTTTATCGGATTCGGTAAGCGGTGCACTGCTTGTGGGAAACTAGCAAGCACTACACGGGCCACACTACGTCACGGAAAGAGTGAGGAACTGATCCAGCAGTACCTCATCTGTGATAAGTGCTCTATCGAAGGGATCGTAATACGTTTCGAGTTCGACGATGGTGAAGGCAAGGAGACCGGCAAGAAGGAACGCCGGCAGAGAGTGAAGATTTCCAGAAAGCTGGAAACAGAACTCGCATTAGATATCGGAGGTAAGGTACAGCCGGGATCTGGAAACAAAGACGAAAAGGGTGACGTCCGGGTCATGGATGAGTGGCGTGTAGAGCACAAGTATACAGATAGTGTTAGCGGTTTCAGGCTTTCTGTGATCGATCTGAATACGATAATCAAGCACGCAAACGTGGCAGGAGAGATGCCAGCCCTAGTCGTAAACTTCCGCAGACTGGGTAAACGGAAGTTCGTGATCGTACCCTATGAGGTCTTTATTCAGTTGAAGGAGTTGGCCCGTGAGTCTAACAAGTATCGCTGATCTGCAGAAACCCGACTACAAACGAATGCTCAAAGAAGTTACTCTGATCCCGAGGATAGAGTCGCTACTCGAGGACATGAACCTCGAAACTATAAAGATGAAGGGCGAGATCATACTGTCAGGGGAACGACGTACACACATATTCCACTCGTCTATGATCGGAGAAGGCTCTGGTAAAGAAGGTAAGTACCCCATGGGGTGCTCACGTAAACTGTACTACAGCTACACTGGTGCTCCCTCTGAAGGCTCTATTGAGCCGAAACTGCGTAGGATATTCGACACAGGTACGGCCATTCATACCCAGCTGCAGATGTACCTGAGTGTGCTTGCCGAAAGGAGTGGCGGAGAAATAGAGTTCACACCTGAAGATGTTATCTCTCCAGAGACAAACGAGGTAGCAGATCGACTCGATATCTCTGGGCACACTGATGGGATCGTTACTATCAAAATGCCGGACTACTCTGTTAGGTTCGGACTTGAGATCAAGACGATCAACGACGCGGGGTACAAAGCCACCAAGAGCCCTCACGGAGAACACCTTACGCAGGCGACTGTGTACCAGAAGTGCTTCGATCTGCCGGTGTTCTTGTTCCTGTACTACAACAAGAACAACTCCACAATGGCAGAGTTCATACACATCTTTGACGAACATCGTTGGAAGGCGATAGAGACACGTCTGAACCGTGTACGAATGGCCGTCCTAGACGGTACCCCACCGTTAAGGGAGACGTCATACCAGTGCAATACGTGCAACTGGAAGAAGCAGTGTAAGCCACCTAGCAAGTCGCCGTTTACAGCGGCTAGCAAGATGTTCAGAAAACAAGTAGCTACGGACAAGACACAAGACTGAAAGGAGAGCAGATGACCTTATCATTCACGATGAGCTACCAAGATGGTATGAACGCATATGATCAGGCGGTAGATAAAGGGGAAGCAGATCTGATAAAGATGGGATTCCCTCCAGCAGAAAGACCGATAGATCATCTAGGACATCTTGGAGATCGTCCAACGTTGCCGCCACGTATGAGCGTCCTCACAATGGCTGAGCTACAAGACCTCATGGGCTGGTTCACTACGTGGCATTCCTACGCACTTGAGGTACTTCCGCAAGTAGCTGCAGATCGCAACGCAGCCTTGCAGAAGAAAGACTTCGCATGGGCGAACCTGCGCGGAGAGAAACGAGGAAAGACAACTAAAGACAAAGATGACGAGGTGACGAGTGATGGTCGCTTCGTGGCTGTGAACGCAAACTTTGAAATCCTGGACTACAAGTTCAAAAAGCTCACAGCCATATGTAAAGGTCTGGAGCGTGAGATAGATACCATCTCCCGTTCACAGAGTGCCCTCGAGCAAAGGACTGGGGCACATGGGCATGTTGTTGCTGGTGAGCGTAGTTTAGATCGCAATCGCAATCAGTCTGTGATGAATGGGTTCCGATCACGAAGAAGGCAGTCATGAGCTTCGAGATATGGATACCGCACCTTCCGCCGTCGTCTAATAAGATCTACATCCGGCACCCAAAAGGGCAGGGTAAGATCTTGTCTGCGAATGCGCGGAAGTTCAAATTAGATGCCATGGGCGTTATCCAGAAAGCTGGACGGGTAGCGTTCATGACGTTCAAGAACAACGTACACTACCAACTCACCCTTGCGCTATTCTTAGAAGCTGTTGAGAATAAGGCATCTAAGACGGGTGAGCGCTTCAAGCAGATTGACCTAAGTAACAGAGTCAAGTTGATCGAAGACACAATAGCAGAAGCCACCGGCATAGATGACCGGCACAACTTCAGGATCATATTGGAGAAGCATTGTGATCCCGAGAATCCAGGAGTATTTATAGCGCTGACAGAACTTCCCGAAGGTAAGGTCGGGCTAACCAAGGAATGCTATGAGAATAGTAGACGTGAATCTGACAGAGCTGGTAGCTCTGTGCCGCAAGGAAGGGTATTGGTCAGCACACCGGGGCCTGGGCAGAGCTACGCTGATCGCATTGCTGAGAAAGAAAGTGAGCTACGAGGAACTAGAGACGGACCCCGTAGACGAGGAACGTGAGTTAATGTGTTTCTTTCAGGAGCAATATGCTTCTGTTATAAAAAACCAGTTGAAGTGTTCCGATCAGGCGTACTACTGTCCTGAGTGCCCACCTGGCAGGGTTGTCTCCTGTGCGAGTGTGACCATGGACCCTACCATGAGGAACAACGGGTTGGTGCAGATGCGCCAAAGAAGAAGAACGTGAAGAGTGAGTCGTGTGTATTCTGTGATCACCTTACTAAGTGCACAGAAGTAAGCAAGGAGAGACTAGAACAAGAGTATCGTTGTGACGCCTTTACATCTGCCTCAGAGACAGACAAGGCGGCTAGATTGCAGATCGTAGATGCTTTCGGACCATGGGCACTTTGGTACGAGAACGTTAATGCTGAGAAGACCCCAACAAGTGTTAGGCCGACAGTGAGTAGACGAAGGAAACGTAATGGCTGATAAATTGATCAAATTAACCGAAGATGAGATGGGTAAGATGCGCCGAGTCGAGCTGAGGCAAACAGCCGTGGCTTACGGCATGAGCCACGCCGACTGTTCGGAAGCTCCATCAAAGAAGCTCATCGAGTTCATCCTGAATGCCCAGAGTGGGAAAGTCCCTAGTAAGAAGGAGACAGCTGAGAGCAAGCCAGCACGTGGTCGTCGCTCTGCTGAATCAAAAGAAGAAGCTCCTTCTCGTCGCAAGACCTCAAAGGATGAGGACGAGGATGAGGATGAGGAAGAGCCAGATGTCGACGAAGATGACGAGAAGATGAGCCAGCTCCTACTCCTCGTGGCCGTCGCGGTCGAGTAGAAGAAACAGTTGAGGAGAAAGCCCCAGCACGTGGTGCAGGCCGTGGCCGTCGCTCTGCTGAATCAGAAGCAGAGGTAACTAAACCAGAAGGCGGTACCTCTGAAATCCTCAAGCGTCTCGACGCTATCGGAGGTATCCAGGATGGGGTACGTGATTTGATCGTAGCACAGGCGAAGCGTATCTTCGTTTTGGGCGGCCTCGTACAAGAGGTTCTGTTGGAGTTGAAGCTTCCAAACAAGGACATCGACTCCCTGATCGAAGATCTCGAAAGTGACTTCGACAAGGGAAACGTCTAACAGGTCCTGGAGACCTAGTCCATCCAGAACCGTCTGAGCTGGTTAGTTATGATCTATCTGACCTGGAGATGCTTGAGCTGCCGCAGCTACAGGAGATCGCCAGGTCGATAGTCGTACAGGCGGACTTAGACAAACTAGACAAAGAAGGATTGTTGAGACTTCTCAAACACTCCTCTATTTGAGTGAAGGGAGCCCTAACCGGCTCCCTTTTCTTTTGCCCTACTTTACAGCAACCGCCAAAGACACCGCCGCAGCACAAGTTACCGCAGTCCCCAACACGAAGCCAAAGGACCATGACCTGTACCAAGCACGCTCACTGTCTAACTCTTTGCGCGTGTCGATCAGTTGTCCCTTGTATCCGTCACGCTGATTCTCTAGTAGCTTCGATTCAGCAGCAGCCATCGACTTGGTGAAGTCTACCTCGACCTTAATACGCGCCTGTGTCTGAGATTGCTCTATGTACCTGAGCCTGCGCAATCCTTTGATCCTAAGACCGAGCTGCAGTACTTGGTTTGGCTCGAACAGAATGCCCGCAAATGGAGCAGCCTTATCCTTGTCCAGACCCACTGATAGCTTGTACTTAAGCTGAGGTACGACTGTGTCTTCTCCCGGACCCGGACAATCGTAATTAGGCTCCACAGTCTTTGCGTAGTCCTGCGTGACACACTCACCGTAGGACTTTGCGGGGACCGAAATCAGTAAAGCCACGACACAGGCAATCAGATACTTCATAGACCTAGCCTCCTTGCGATCTTGCTGAGTTCCTTTTTGCTTGTAAGCAGGTCGGCTAACCTGTCCATAGATACCTCTTTGATCGGTCCTAGGAACTTGGGGTCGTCGTAGTGTGCGAGGAATGCTTCTTTGGCATCCTTCTTAGAACTGAACCCAAGCATGACCTTATCCTCATCGTACTCACCAGTCTCGGGATCGTTTTGGTGAACTACGTAAGCGTGTTCTGCGGACTCGTCAGGGCCGACGTAGGCATCTACTTCTTCGCCGTCAGCTCCCTTGGTCCCTTTGATGTAGCCGTAATGGTGCTTCATCTCTGTTCGCCAAGGAGTGCCGTGCCTGTTCACGCCTTTGCGTACAGAACCTTTACGGTTCTCGATCGCAATACGCAGTTTCTGGAAATCAGTGTGCCCTTGAAGAGCGAAAGCTTTCTTCAAAATACCGATTTGAACGTCTTTCTTCTTTAGCTTCTTGACCCCGTCACGGCCCATATCGAGACCTGTTTCGATGCCCAATTGGTAGGTCTGTCCCTCAAGCTGATCTACTGCCTGCCCAAAAAGCTCATGCCTGTAAAGGTTCATGAGCGCAGGCTTGAGCTTGTTCATGCTCGCAGATGCCTGTTGTGCGAAGAAGGACGGGAACTTACCCGCGCTCTTACGAAGCCCTTTTGTAGAGCGAGCATCTTCGTCATCTTCAACTGGGACATCCCCGTGGTCACGGTTGTCCATGGGCTTGGGATCTCCCTTGGGCTTACTGGGTGGCTCGTAAGATGAGATGGACGTGCTTTGGGGGCTGTGTGGGCTTTGGTGCAGACTGTCCAGATCTGCGACGTCAGGAAACCCGTCACTCGCTTTATGTAGTGGCTTGAACTTCGGAACCGAAGGGTAGGCAAAACGGTGCCTACCCAGGTCTTCGTCTAGATTCGCTTCCAACGCAGTGTCTGATGAAGCCAGCTTAAACCTGGGCACCAATTTGCCTTGTGTAGCCACGAGAGTTCCTTATGCGAGGGCAGAAGCTCTGCCTGGAGGTGGCCCTGGCATACGGAACTTGCCTGCCAAACTCTGGACACCCTGTCCGACGTTCCTGGCTCCCTGAGCAACGACATTCCTGGCTCCCTGAGCACCGCGGACAACACCACGCCCCGCACTAGTAGCCAGACGACCGACAGCCGGAGCTGCAGCTCTTACCCCTTGTACAGCCATGTGCGCACCGGCACCGGCAAGACCGAACTCAGCCCCGTGGTGGATGAGATCTGAAGGGTTTATGGTCGACGCCAAGCTGTGCCCAACAGCGTGCTGGCCTGCGTGTAAGCCTGTCTGTACGGACTTCGGCATATGATGTGTGGCACCGTGGAAAGCATTGCCGGTGTTGATAGTCGCCAACTGTGCGGCATCACTTAGACGACCAGGAGCCTTTGAGACAGCCTTACCAGCAGTCGCCAAACCCTTACCTGTAGACTTCGCAGCTGTGGCAAGACCTGTGCCGGCGCGGCCCACACCCTTTGAGACGCCCTTACCTAGAAAGTTGAAGACGCCGGCTTCCTTGAGCATTGCGTACAGCTCAGGATTACTTTCTGCAATCTCCTCGAGCTCATCATAAAAGGCTGCGAGCTTCACTAACTCAACTTGTTGATCCACTCTGCTACCTCATTAGGGGTCTTGGTTTGAACTTCCTTGAGCTCTTTCAACTGCTCTTTGGAAGCGCTATTGAGTTTAGCCCTGGCAGCCTTCTCTTGGGTAGCAAGTTGCTGACGGTATGTTGTCATCGCAGCTTCCTGAGCCTTTATGGCATCCCGAGCCTGGTCATCTGTCGCACCTGCGATGATTGTACCCAGACTCTTTTTGCCACCCTGCAGGAACCAGGAAAGCAGAATACCCACAACAAGGAGCGGTAGAGCCGCAGCCTTCCATGGGTTCTGTTTAACCCAGTTCCAAAAACGCTGAATCATGTTGCTACTTTTTTGATCATCTTATCGATGACGTTCGTAATGAGTTGGTAGCTTTTATCGGACAACCAGCCCGCGTACACCGAATACAGGACCTTGACCGCAATGGTCTTCGTCACAATCTCAGGCAAGGGCACGCCTGGAAGAAAGCAAAGAATGAGGGCCATGACGTAGGGGAATGCAGGCAAGAAGGTCTGAAACCACTTGTGCTGTGCGACCCCACCCATGATGTTTCCATCCTTGTCCTTCGTGGTGCCGATCGATTTGATGACACCCAGAAGGGCAAAGGTGGCAAAGGAGATCAGCAACACCTGCCAGTTAAGGAAGATGTCACTGATCTTAGCTGTCAATTGTTCTGCATCCATTGTGTACTCCTAGTTAGACGTTTCCAGCCGTTGCGTGACTTCCCCACGTAGTTGCAGGACCCCTGCCTACGTTAGCCATGACCAACCCGCCTGAACCGCTATCACCGTCGATCAATTGTCTGGACGAGAAGTTACCGACCATAAGGAGGTTCGTCGCACCAATTGCACGGATCGCAGCCCGAAGAGGATCGTTAGCCGCCGCTGGAGCAGTGTAGTCCCCAATGTTGTTGCATGTGACCGCGGTGTTGGTAGTGCCCGAAACCAAAATCCCATAACAGGTAGCCGCATTGGTGCTCGCACCTGTAAATCCGATCACATTACCTGTGACCATGCAATCATCAGCTAACGCTGTGATACCTCTGAGCGCGTTGAAGTTTGTGAGCGCCGCAAGGGCCAACTCCATGTAGTTGGTCGCAATCACCGTATTGGCTCCAGCGTAGATCAGTTCTCCCGTTACCGCTGATGCGGGGTTGTTCCAGCCTACGATCCTATTGCGTGAGATTGTGCTGCCCGAAGCAGCACAATATATCGCACTGTTATTCCGGGTACCGCCACCACATTTGACGAAGGTATTGTCACAGATACTGACGTTCTTGGGCAAAGGTGCCCCTGCTCCCTGGACAACTTCGATAATGCGGTTAGCAACACCTGGTCCATGTCCACGGATGCCGTTGAAGAAGTTCCCGTGGATTCTTCCGTGAAACGCTTCGTCTGCAGCATCAGGACCTGTAATTACGTAGACACCTGTGGACAGTGACAAATCGGCATTAATGCCGAATCCGTTGTGGCTGATGTCATAACCAGACCACCCTTCAACGCACACACCTGCGTAACCTATGAGTGCAGGACAAGCGATCAAGTTATTGGTTATGATCGGTCCCCTCTCTTCGAGACTAACAGCCAGTTTAGTCACATAGATGGAGTGTTCTTGCGTCTCCGCGATCTGATTATTAACGATAATCAGACCAGTCGCAAGTGTGGCGCGTATGGCGTTGTCTGCGAATACGTTGTGCGCATTCAGCATGTTACCGCTGATCGTAACGTAGTCACGCATAGAGAGTACGTGCACCCCTCCCTGGGATAGCGTCAACGTCCGAGTATCGATAATGTTGTTCGTTACAATAGTTGCCTGTCTAGTATTACCAGATCCAAGAGATTGGTTCTCCAGCCAGATCGCAGCATGTGTAGCGAAGTCACCTGCTGCATCGAACCCATCGATGGTGTTACTGTTAATAACACCCCAGGTATCTGCACCGAGACGGATAGCATTCTGGGAGTTATTGGTCCAAGTGTTCCCAGTGATACTGACAACACGACCGTTTGTGAAGCTGACACCAGATCCGAAAAGCTGATCACCGTTAAACGTGTTGCCACGGATGTGGTGTGTGGATTTCGCGGCTAGAGCGGTAGCGCCGAAGATACCGTAGTACGCAGTACCGTAACCCCTCATGTGGTTATCAGTACATACATAGTGGCACTCAACGTTGGTCGATCCCGTCTTTACCTTAGCGACCACGCTGTACAGGTAGTCGAAGATCCTATTGCTGGAGATTGTAAGTAAACCAGCAACACCGTCTCCTTCTGCAGTTATGCCAGAGCCGGTACCAATAGAGCCCTGTATATCATTGTTGGTGACCGTACCGCGATGACCGACACGGATAGCATCGAATGCACCCGTCACCACGTTATGATCAACGTAGTTGTTAGTACCGGGCATGTCGATCGCAATGGTCGCACTTAAACAATTAACGGTACTGTCTGAAACAGAACAGTGTGTCGCTGTACTTGCGAAGAATACGAAGTGATCTGTGAGGTTTACACCCTTTACGTTATTGATCTGAACGTTCGTACCCGTACCAGAGCCGTCAATAACAAACCCGTTCGCAAAAGCGAATGAGCCAGCAAGGATGTTCATGTCACGGAAAGAACTGTACGCTCCTGGATTGAGGAAGACTCCAAGATTAGGGTTCTGGTCAGCAGCTCCATCCCACATGACGTCCAGATCACGTACAGAGACTTTGACGTTGTTGCAGTCGATAAAGTTCGCCACAACAGGGAATATGCCGCTGGCACGAATCTTCCCGCCACTACCCACAATACGCAAAGTCCCCGTCATCGTGGCAGGAACAGTCAGTGTCGTGGTGGCGGTTACGTCACCGATGATGTTGACGGACCATACCGAAGGAGCCTGTCCCGATGCGGTATGGATGGCTGACATTTCAGCAACAACATTCAAAGCGTCCTGTACAGATGTGAAGTCAGCACCAGTTGCGTCTCTACCAACAGTGATTTCAGAAGAGCCTGAGTGTGCATTGATCAGCCAGCGTGCATCCACCTTCTTAGTGAATGTCGAGCCATCCCAACTGTGCGCAGTAACTACTACGTCAGTGACCAAGACAGCACTTGGAATCTTCTCAACAAAGACGCCCGAAGCATTGATAACTCCGACCCTGTTCGTGTTGATGGAAGCAGTGAGCACTGCACCACCGACAGCAAAGGGGACGCCATTGAGAGATATGTACATGCCGGCAGGCATTGTGATGGTGCCGGAAATATCCACAAAAGACAGGTTGCCTGCCCTAGTGATGGTGCGGTTGCCGCTTAGTGACTTTATGATCCGTCCAGTAGGGCCGGGACCAGCCTCTGCCTCACTGTAATTATTGATCGCATATCGTGTAAATGCGTCAGTAGCGATAGTTTCGAGTTGTCCACGCTGCCCGTATACGATCTTGACGGCAGTGGACACTGGAATGATGTAAGGGTTCGTGACCTCCACATTGGTAGTCGGATCAACTGTGTGGAAGGTGACGATTGGGTTAGTGATGAACCCCGTCTTGTACACGTCAGTGACGTTCGCGCTGTTCCGTACAACCTTAACTCGGACTTCATTGCCGAGAGAATCTGCAAGCTCGTTGTAGTTCCCATCTACGACGCTGAACAGGAGGAACATACCATCTGGATCTGAGTTGCCAGAAGCACCGGGGTATACAGATGTTCCATCTCCACAGAACACAGAGTCTATGATCTGGTATGTCGCCTGACTCACCGATGTGAAGGACACCATCTTTTTGAAGGACAGGTCTTTTGCAACAACGTTTGAGTACAGATAGTCGATGTTCTCAGAAAGAGCCCAAGCCGCACGATTGGCGATGGCAGACGTGCCTTGCTCACCGAATCCTACAAATTTACCCCCAGTGGACGCAGGAGTAACACCTACGTCATATGCGGAGTTGTGGGCAATCTGCCCAGATGCCGAACCGTGTGGATGTGGAAGTGCCATCTGAGTCTCCTAGAATTCAATCACCCAATGAATCTCAAGACTCACTGTGTTTGTTTTTGTAAGGGGTGCGAAAGGATGATAGGCGACCAAGTTCTGACGTGTGACCGCTACGTGCGCAGGTGAACTAGCGTAGTCGTAGACCTGGTTGGACTGCAAAGATGCAGTCTGACTCGAGAGCACGAGACTGACTTCAGACAAAGGGACCGCGGGGTACGCTCCACTGAGTTGCAAATCTGAAGTGCTGAAAAGCGCCTGAAACTCTACCGAGTAGATGCTGGGATAGGTGGGTGGGGCAACCACGTCCTTCAGCCAACCACCAGGAGAAGCACCGACACCGGCAGTCCCGGACACTTTCACGGGACGCTCGAGCGTTGTCGTGGTCAGCGTGTCCTTGTCGTAGGTGTTCTGCCCTGGGTAATGTGCGTCGAGGGTAGGGTAAGTAGTAGCGATATTTACTGTCTGCTTGTTACCTCCGATCCCAAGACCGATAGAACGCACAACACTGTTGTCAACACGGCCCGCAAAAAAGGCAGTGGGGGATATGACCTTTGCAAGGTACTCCCTACCTAGGTTGACGTAGATGTTGTGACCATCACGACAAAGACCGGGAACCTTCTTCCCATTCTCTCTCGCAACAATGTTTACATTTGATCTGACTTCAATATGATCTAAAAACATTCAACCCTCTTTGGGCCACAAAGGTACAACATATTACTATCACAGGTAGAACGACCTTGTGAATGTTCCACTTACGTGCCCGACGTCAAAAGCGACCACACCCACCAATGGACCGTAGGGCAAAGGAGCTGAAGAGTCGGGACCACTAAGCGGGATGATATCATCGGAGATCGAATCTCCGTCAGTATCTCCGTCATCAAAAGCCCACAGTGAGTCAAAATCCCACAGCCCGGCAGCTAGGGTAGACTGAATCAGCACGTAGACACTGATGTCAGGACAAAGCCTGCTCGTATCGAAAAGGAATGGAGGAGGGGCCTCGTCGTAGGCATAGTTAGATAAACCACCGCCATCGGTATCATCCCAGCGGTACGATCCTGGTTCGTGAGGACACGTGGATTGGTAAATCCTCTTAACGACATTCATCGAAATGTCGTCACTAACATTCACCTCACTGGTAGGGATATTCTTCTTGAAGACGAATAAAGGGAAGGTGTAGTGGGGTTTGATCTTCTTAACGAAGTCAATGGCAAACACCATGTTCGCTACGTCAAAGGTATCTACATCACCTCTGATCAAGAACCGGAAGTACTTCTCAACCTCTGTGAAGAACCCCTGACCTATGTACGCGTTTGCCCAATTAGGGGAGCTGACGTAATCAAGGACTTCGATACCACCGCTCAGTGGATCGAACTGCCCAACCACATCCCCTATCTTGAGGAACTCTCCCGTGACTGTGCTCAAAGCCAGCCCAGCAGCTCTCGGGTAGTAGTACGAACGCAGAATACTGGCGTTCTTCGCATCCCGAATAAGGATGCGTCCTTCCACAGCAGTGAAGAAAGGGTCTAGCTGCTCAATGGTTCCTTTCTCTTCTGAGAAAGGCAGACCCAATAAGATCTGAGTACCTACCCGCACACGCTCAATTGCAGGGCCACCGAAGTATGCCCACCATAGACCACGGACCGCAGACAGGTAGTCTAGGTTGTCAGAGCGAGCCTCCATGTCCTCTACGGTGAAGCTTACTAACGATCCGAAGTTTGATTCGATTGTGGGGCGGTTATCCAGGTACGTGAGTTCGGCCCAGTAGGTGTCTGCCGGCGGGTCTGTGATACTAAACGTACCTGTACGGAAGTTGATCGAGTTATACCCGTTGAAGTCTCCCAGAATATAGTCCGCATTCTCCTGCAGTACTTCTGGTCCGCACTTCAAAGCGTACTGCAGTCGTGGGATTTCTACGATCAGACTGTCGACTGGAATGTGTTGCGTGTGTTTGATGCCCAAGAACGTCGTACTGTAGAGGTCTGGATTGCCAGCGTACACAGCAAGCAAAGGACGTGGGTCGAAACCAACTCGATCTTTGACCGCACCAACAACTGAGCACAACACCACCACAGGCGTATCCGTGGCGATGTCACGCACCTCGAACCTGACTAGGTCTCCTGCAACTACGATCTGCTTAGAGAAGTCATTTATCTTAGAGACTACGGTAGATGGAACCAACCATGAAGACGTTACGGTGTCCGGTAGAGGGTCTAGCAATGTGAGGCCATTGACCGCGGCCTTCTGTGTCCGATAAGTACTGCCCGCTTTAATGAGGACCTCTGTGGAACCAATGCCCTGAGCAGCAAAGTCAACCACAGGAGGATTGGTCGCCGCAAAAGCATACAGTGATGCTCCGGTGGCTAAACCCGCAGTACCCTGCAGATCGTTTTGTGTGTACGCTGTAGCCGAGTACCCCAAAACCGTATTTGCATTCCCGTTAGGACGCAACTGAAGTAAGAGGCTGTACTCGAGGACCAAGTACACTGCAGGACCTACGATCACCTTGCGTGCCAGCCTCACAGAAGAGGTAGTGAATCCGAGCTGCGTATTGATCTGAGTAACGAGATTGTCTACAGAGATGGGGTTAGAACCTGTGAACGTGACAGTTTCTACTGCGCCGCCATCCAATACAGCTTCAAGTTTTAGACCTGTTACGTTTGCGCCGGCGGCCAAATCCACACTGAAAATCGGACCACGTATGATCTTAATAACCGCAGTCTCGGGGTCATCTTCGAGCAGGGTGCTGTATGACAGCCAACGTCTTTGAAAGACCTTTTGAATGTCGATCAAACTCTTGTTGTAATCTACCTGCCAGGCAGTCAACAGTGATGCGGCTGCGGCCTGGGCAAAACCTGTCCAGACTGTTTCAGCCTTTTCCTTATCGTCTACAAGATTCCAGAAGTCCGAGAGGTTATCCCAGATAAACGAGACGTCTGGGATGCAGCCAAGAGATACGAATGTGGAGGCTACGTTCAGGAGAGCCTGTGCCGGCAGGGAGTCCAGTGACCCGTCGTTGACTACCAATCGGATCGTATAGAGACCTTGTATGTCTGGGATCGCGAAAGGCTTGTCACCGACAGGATTGCTGAAGTACGTAGACGTGTGAGTGATGTACCAAGCAACGCCGGTCAGATTGTCCGGGATGAGGTCTTCGGTCACATAGATGCGGTCATCACTCCACGAGGAGTCACGTATGTATTTGAATGTGGTGACGCCGTCGTACACCCATCCAATGAGCGAAACTGTGTACAGGATGCCTGCTACAACGAGAGTATCTCCTGGCTGGAGTGTAGGGGCGTCCAGAACACTGAAAGCGGTAGAGCTGGGAACGATGAATATGGTGGTTACTCCATCAGAGTCACCGTCATCGATAGTGGTCCCGCCTACGCCTGCGATCTTGTACCGACTGCCTGTAGGAGCGTCCTCAAGGAACCAAGCATAAGTGAGTGGGTAGCCTTCGGGATCGTAGCTGTTCGTCCCATCGTGCGTAACTGGTGACCCCACAGTCGATGCCTGATCTGCACCGGGGTCAGCTACAGGGCGCTTGTTAGGTACCAGTACTCGAGTACAGTTCAGCCTAAGAGTATCGAAGTGGCCACGGATGGTTCGAGTCGACTGTCCCAGTATCTCTATGACCAGGCTGTCGAGCGTACCAGAAGGGGTGACAGGTGCCGCAGTCGTGTACCGAAGCTGATGTCCATACAAGTAGACATCTGACGTCTTGGTGATGTAGATGTTCATCTCATTGGCATCACCGTCCACGGTTACAGCCAACGTGTAGTACGTATTCGATTCAGGCAACAGTCCTAGGCTACCTGGGATTACGATCGCACTACTACCGAACCCACCTACCACAGCAAGACCTGAACGTGAAAGCAGTATACCTCCACCGTTGTCTGTTTGATCGAAAGCACCGATGAAGAACCGGAATTGAGACAGATTACTCAGGTCTATGGGGAGCGCACTAGGTTTGAACGTAGTCTCGTAGGTGAATTTGTTGGTGACAGGTAAGCTGATCTCCAACCGACTGAGTTGATTGTCATCACTGTAGATAACGAGATCGTTAGTTCCACTCTCTATGAATACCCAGGGAGTGCCACGAGAAGCAGAGACCTCTGTAAACGTAAGGACGCTGGCCATGTCGACCAGCTGTATATCCATGCAATCGAACTCATCGCTCGTAGGCATACCGGAGACGGGGGGAACTATAATCCCCGAACCAGAGCCCCAAGGAGAACCGCCCCACTGCCCTTTGCCCCAGCCTGAACTCATTGCGCTCCCTTAAGCCGAAATACAACAACCGTAGCCAGATCGATGTTGGCAGGAATCGTGTAGGCGGCAGCGGTCGAGTCCACGTTATTAGATCTCCAAGTCACGAGCTTCCCAAGAACAGTGTCATACCCGCGCATTATGTACTGCAGTACATAAGTGATCGTATAGGATTGGGCAGTCAGTTCGTGTACTTCGCCACTAATTACCGCACGCAGAGGAGTAGCACCTCCCGTACTAGATGCGCTGATGATGTCCCCAATAGGCAGCTCTCCACTTCGAAGACCGCCAAGGGCAGCTTCCTCAAGAGGCACTAATAGTACAGTGACTCCTGTCGCTAGTTCTCCGTCTAAAGTGGCCATGACGACTCCCGACTACGTTGTCTGCATTACCGTGCCGTTCCACGGAAGTATGAATGTGCCGAGTGCCGCAAACTGTCTAGAGGTATCCGCTGGATAAGTGTCTCCTGTAGAGACTCCCAAATCTGAATCGTTACCCCACCAGATGTCCGTCAAGATACCCATACGTCCACGGTATCCAGGATTCTCGTTGATCACAGAGATGGGAGCGAATGGTCTGCTATTCGTGAGCTCTGAAACACCGATACGCCACAAAGGAGCACTGGGGTCTATGACGGAACGCTCTCCACCGAGAGAGACTGTCTGTGTGGTCTTCAGTGTGTTCGTCGTCGCGTTAGCTGAAGACGTCGCAGCTGCCTTAAGGGAAGAAAGCCAGTAAGCATACTGTACTGGATTCTGGGACAGACCTTCTGCAGCGGAACCTTTAACCCATCCGATAAACGGTTTGTCGTAACCGTTCCACGTACGATCAGGGGCTCCCGGAATGACAACAGGATTTTGAGGTACTTCGAGGTTTAGGAAGAAAACAACGTGTCCGTTACGGCACACGAACAATCGCCAGGTCCTCCCATCACTACTGGCCATGACATGTATTTTATGCGGGAACAACACTGTCGGAACACCTAACCACGCTCCTGCAGCTGACGAGATCGAGGCAGGTCCGGAAGAGAACAAAGGAATGTCTTCTCCTGAGGCTGCCAAAGGGGGATCTCCAGCATTGCCGTTCGTCCCACCATTCGCTGTACCGTAACCGCGCAAAGAAGCTCTAAACGCAGAAAGGCCGGGGGTGGGCAAACCCAGATAAGGAGAAGAACCGAAACCCTCATCACCCATCGCCGATGTAAAGTAAGCCCCTACTGCAGTGTTCTCCAAGGCGTACCACGATCTAGGGGTGGAGATACCACTCGAATGCACAATGTCAGACAGAGTGAGCAGGTTATCAATGTTGTTATTGTTTCCGAACGTAACAGAGTTACAACTACTGCGAGTGGTCCACAATGCTGAAGGAGCTGCTGCTCCTGATCCAGCAGAGTCAGTCCAGGTGACTGCCGCCGTATTCAGCGTGTTTCTTCCACGCAGAAGATTGTAGATGGCCCACCATATATTCCTGTGTGTCTCATCTAGGCTTGAGGCAACGGGTATGTTGTTGTTTACGCAAAATCGCCAAGTTTTGACCAGTGTGGGGAGTGCCATAGAGTTATCCTTGTATAGAAACTAACACAGGTTATGGGATCAGCGTTCGTAGCTCGAGTTCAACACCACCCATATGTATGGCGTCAGCGAGCGAAACAGGAGCATCAACCCAGATTCGTATCTCGTAAATCTTAGAAGCCAGCTTAACGTTTCCTGAAGAGTTGCCAATAACTAACGCAACTGATTGAAACGTCATCTGATCTGATGTGTACACCATGTCGGCTACAATCTGATTGTCAGTAACGTTGAACAGAACAACGTGCGTGTTGATCCCAACAGATCCGTTCGCCACAACAGATCGTAAGTTCATCGCCAAACGAGTTACATCCGTATTGTACGTGTACGGGTTGAACTCAAACTGAACAACCACCAAAGGTGTGGCGAAGTTGTGACTTCGATTCCCCATAGTCACTACGTTGGTTTTGACGTAGTGCAGGTTGTCGATGTTGCGCAACATGCGCTCCATCGTCTCGCCCCAACCCTCAGTATTTCCACCTGAGTTCCACTCATTCTCCTCAGTGGTACCTGGGATACGTGCTTTGATGTTTGGGAGAACGACTGCGACACGTCGAGTAGAGGCCTGGCCGCTGACGGTGTCTCGTACTATCCACGTACCGCGTGCATCCAACACCAGCGTCGAAGAGACCGCGGTGGGAGTTGTGAGCGAAGCCACGGCACCTGTGGGGCGTTCCAAGATGACCCAAGCATGTGTGGCTAAGTTGTTAGCCCCTTGGGTGTCTATAAACGTGATGGTCTCACCGAGCGTGAAAATGTCACTGTCTACGCCTGCGACACCTACCCCGTGTATAGAACCGTCTGCTCGTATTATGGGTATTGCCACGTAGTATCCTTGTCGAGTAGAGGTAAGATTAACACATGGATCTTAAACCACTTGACCCTGAGATCATACTTAGACTTCTCGAAGGGCACACTAACGTCATCAGCCCGACGGCTCGAGAACGTGATCAGTTCTACAACTCTCAAAAGTGTTCTGAGTGTGGCAGCAACGCGCTTATCAAAACGCAAAAGCCAAACAGGCTCTTCACGGGAGATAGTCTTGTCGCTAAGTGGCTGCTGGGATGCAAGGATTGTGGGGCCCTGTTCGACCCCCACACCGGGCTTCTGATAAACATGGGCAACCCGGCCAAAGCCATGGTGCCTGCTATCCCTATTCTTAAAGGTCCACACGATCTCTAAGTCTCCCTCGTCACGTTAATGACTCCAGGGAACCAGGCAGACAGCCGGCCCTTAGACACGAAGTTTGCGGACCTGTCTACTGAGATCTTCCGCAGACTGTCGTGAACCACCGCCACGACCTCCAGAGGGTTCACTACAAAGCTAGCGCCCCTCCGTATAGCCACTGTCTGGATGTCTGAAGACTCTACGCGATCGTCAGGACCCAACGTGGCCAAGAAGTCATCCACATCCCCCCTCACAATGTCCGCACCCGAACCACCCTTGTAGTTCATATCGAAGTTCACAAACGTTGGGTGTAGGTGGCGCACCAATATGCTCGCTGTCAGCACCCGTTCCAAATCAGAGCTGGCAAAGGATTGGATACTCGCTGCAAGAGATGACCTCTCGTAATCCACCTGCAAGTTCTGTTGGGAAATAGCCGTCGCCTGATCTGGTCTGTCAGATTGTCCCACGGCCAAGATACGACGGGTGATCTGAATCTTCACATCCTCCTCTGTGGAGTAGCTGAGGTTGGAGTCCAGCACAACCAGGCGGTACCCATCGGACTGATACCCAACCGCAATCAACTCTGTGTTGTCCGGAATGTTCCAGACATCCCCAGGCCCTTCTGAAACAAGCTCAACATCCATGTAGTACAGACCCGTCTCGATCTGCTTTGACATAGCAGTTGAATGAAGCCTCTGCATCCCAGGACGTAGGACCATGAAATGCTGAGACTCTCCCGACACCGCGGGAACGGGATACACGTCGAGCCTGGTAGTCGCTGTTGGAGAAGACGTAGGGCTACTGACTTGTGTGATCTTGTAGTAACCGTTGATGTCTGCAACTGCCTTGTTGTTCCTATCCGTACCTGTTGAAAATCCTAAAAGCGTGTTGGCAGTACCATTCTTTCTGATCAGAATAGGGTAGTCCGCTTCAAGACGTAGGTTCTTTGTAGGCCCATACGTTTCGATGAACGCCACAGTTACACCCCAAAAGTCATTGATGGCTTCTGTGAGTTTGGCTGTAGTCGTTACATCTGACGTGAACGTAAGTGTCTTGGCTGGAGCACCATCTACAGACATGATCAAAGTCAGACCAACCAACCCTGGAAACGAGTTCAAGTCTCCAGTCCCCTGTATAGGCTGGAACGTGAGGTCGATCAAGTCACCCACATGGACTTCCCGAGACAGGAAATCAATACTCGCTGCACGGCTATTCTTACCCAAGTTACCTGCAACGGTACTGCTAGATTCGATCCTGGAAAGTGCAGCTGTTGTTTTCAGGTTATTGGGTACGTCCGAATCTGGGTCTGGCAATAAGGAGTAATTGAGCTCTGGGTCCGGAATGAATCGAATCTTATGACCGTTAATATCCGCAGTAAAGTACGTCAACGGTTCTTCGTCCACAGGTATGCTGCCTGATGGCAGAGCCAGCTCTGCTGCAGAGAACACTGCAAAGTTCTGAACCTTGGTTGCGGTACTCTTTAGGGCAGGGCGGTAGTCGCCACGCACCTGGAAAGATGTGGGGTCTAGGAAGTAGATACGAGCATTGCCTATAGACCGCGATCCAATTGTCAAAGAAACGTTAGTGTTCGGTTGAAGAAAACGTACGCTACCGTCCTCTTCGTCAAACCCAACAACGTAGATACGGTCAGCTTGGACTTCTACTGGATACAGCAGCCCAACATTGTCACCCGTCGTTATGTACACAACATCTGTACGCCTCTTCAGATCGAATATTAGAGAGTTCCAGGCAGCGATGTCCGCAGACCTAATCTGCCTGTTGTCCTCGCCAGCAAGGTTTAAGCCGATGTTGGTGTTTTGTGCGGACGGAACTATCTGAAGCCAACGGTCTAGAGATCGAATAGCGACACGAGGCTCACCACTAACCGTTATGATGTCCGCGATGTTCGGAACAACCACATTGATGCGGCTGACTACCTCTTCCTTATTCATCGAACCTGTGAGGAATACGTTCTGGATAGCACCGTTGTTGATCTTTATCCCTATGGTGGTTGTCGCCAAAGGATAAACCACAGTATTCATGGCCAACGTGCCTACGATCCCAGTGACCGCCTCAATCGTAGAAAGCTTCGTTCCGTGACCAACGTTCGCAAATGCCTCTGAACGGATGTCCACAGGATCTGCAAAAGGGATCGTATCCCCTGTCGGCTGGCTAGATGAATCTAGGATGGATAGAGATGTCAATCGAATGAGCGGAAAGCTCAAACCACTCTGAGACAGGTACACTTCCCAT
>Ga0163151_10003826_pt1 | contig 21088 bp, 31 predicted proteins | sample OliLakLV19MP5IB2_FD_145596 | JGI IMG/M metagenome (GOLD analysis project Ga0163151, IMG submission 145596) | Freshwater microbial mat bacterial communities from Lake Vanda, McMurdo Dry Valleys, Antarctica - Oligotrophic Lake LV.19.MP5.IB-2 | ecosystem: Environmental > Aquatic > Freshwater >... | reverse complement strand
CTTTAAAATAAACTTATCCACAACTATTTAACTTGCTTTTATATTTTATTTAACTTATACTTAAATAGTTGCGCAATAATTTAAATATGTTAGAAACAAAAGATATAAAAAAATTACAGGGTATTTCATTCGAGGTTTTGAGTAAGAATAAACTTACTCCTGTTTTTGCAGCATTATCTGATGAAAACAGATACAAAATTTATTCTTTACTATTCTTAGTGAAGGAGCTTTGTGTCACTGACATTGCAACAATACTAGATATTTCTTTACCACTTGCATCTCAACACTTACGTATTCTTGAGCAAGCAGAATTAATTGAGAAAGAGCGTATGGGTCAAATGATGTGTTATATGCTCAATCACAATCACCCATTTAGCTTACACATGAAACGGATACTAAAGGTCGAAAATTAATAGTAATATATGAAATTTAAATTTTATGGATAACAATCAAAATGAAAAGAAAGAGTTTGTCTGCACTAGTTGTGGTTCAAAGTCAGAAAATACAGCCGGTACTTGTTGTGGAGGAGAGCGTGCAACGGTTTGCTCAAAGTGTCAGGCATCAGTTAAGGCAGGCGAACAGCACGCTTGTAAGTCAATGTAATTAATTATTAAGTAATTTAAAAATAAAAATGAAGAATGTAACCATCTACAGTACACCGACATGCCATTTTTGTCATGCTGCGAAAGAATATTTCAAAGAAAATAATATAGCTTATACAGACAAAGATGTCACTACAGATCCCGAAGCTCGCAGTCAAATGATAAAGAAATCAGGGGGTATGGCGGTCCCCGTTATCGATATTGACGGCACAATAACAGTTGGCTTTGAGCAGTCAAAGATAGCAGCCTTGCTTGGAGTTAATTAAATTAATTTATGACTGAACTTATTATTCCATCATTTTTTGCAGGCTTACTCACATTTCTCGCACCATGTACGTTGCCACTAGTGCCAGGATACTTGGCATTTATTAGTGATGCTGGCACAGGAGAGGAGCGTGAACGAAATAGAGGTAAGATATTTTGGAATGGGGTTGCATTTATCGTTGGTTTTAGTCTTGTGTTTATTGTCCTCGGCACCCTCGCCGGACTTATTGGCACTGCTTTTGCTACATATCAAATATGGATCTCTCTTATTGCCGGTATTTCCATTATCGCGTTCGGTTTGTTCATGATCGGAATCTTAAAAATACCGTTGCTCAATCAAGAACAAAGATTGAAAGCTCCAAAAATCTTCAAGCGAGGAAATTTGTTCGGTTCTTTTCTGTTTGGTAGTGCTTTCTCTCTTGGTTGGACTCCTTGCGTTGGTCCAATTCTGGGCTCTATATTACTCTTAGCAAGCACAGGTGGAACTGCATTACAAGGAGCATTACTTTTGGGAACATTTTCGCTTGGGCTAGCTGTTCCTTTTCTCGTTATTGCTTTTAGTATAAGTAAGTCGGAGATATATCTTAACAAGATGGCAAAGTACCTAAATGTTGTTTCAGTTGTCGGAGGTGCATTTCTTATTATTCTCGGCACTCTTGTACTTACTGGAAATATGGCTATATTCCTTTCGTGGAGTTATCGAGCACTTCAATTTCTCCATTATGATCGATTAATAGAATATTTGTAAATTAATAATAATAAAAATAAGTAATATGCAAAATAATTCTCATGAAAAAAATTCCTCCAAAGTTATTGGCGCTGTCGTTATTGTTCTTCTTCTTATTGGTGGTGTTGTTTTTGCGACACGAAGTAAGAGTGGCGGAGATAACACAGTCAATCTCCCTTCAAATAAATCAGTATCGCAACAAGTTGCCCCCGATTTTTCACTCGAAAAGCTCGGTGGTGGAACCATTAGTCTGGCCGAATATAGAGGACGAAAGCCAGTTGTGCTCGACTTCTGGACAACCTGGTGCCCCAACTGCAAGCGGAGTATGCCAAATTTGAACGCTTTCTATGAAAAATATAAAGATCAAGTGGAGGTGATCGGCATTGATATGCAGGAAAATCCAGCTCTTGTCCAAAAAACCATAAATGATTGGGGAATTACCTTTCCAATTGCACTCGACTCAAATGGCAGTGTTACGCGAGCGTATGGCGTGCGATATACCAATGTTCATGTCTTGATTGATAAGGACGGCAATGTGGTTCGTTTAATACCGGGAGACATTAGCGAAGCCGATATCTTAGAATTAATCAATTAATTTTATGAGAAAAACAATTAATCAAAAAGAAGAAAAACTATTTATTCCTATTCTTTTAGGTACAGTGCGTCAAAATAGACAAAGCGAAAAAGTGGCAAAACTTTTGTTTAAAAAAATAAGCAAGCATCCGGAAATAAATACTCAACTTTTTGATCCTAGAAAAATGAATCTTCCCATGGATGACGAAGGAGGATACGGCGGGCTCAAAGAAAAAAATGCTGACTATCGCGACGCCATCATTCGTGCGGACGGATTAATTGTAATTTCTCCGGAATATAACCATGGGTATCCTGGTAGTTTAAAGAGAGCTCTTGATGTTCTTCTTAAAGAATACATCCACAAAACAGTTGGTCTTGTCGGTGTTTCCGCTGGCGGCTTCGGTGGAGTACGCGCAATTGAACAACTTGTGCAAATAGTCAGGGAGTTGGGTCTCGTTGTAACATTTAAAGATCTTCAGATTTCAAAAGTGCAAGAAGTGTTTAACGATGAGGGTAACCTAAAAGATGACTCCGTGGATAAACGAATTGACGATTTTCTTACGGAGTTAGTTTGGATGTCAAAAGTTATGAAATGGGGTCGAAAAAATTTGCCAAGTAAATATAATTAAAATGTTTTATAAATTTATGGGAAAAACAATAAAACAAAATCAACAAATAGTATTTACCTGCAAGGAATGCGGAATGAAATACCACGACGAAGCAACAGCTAAAAAATGTGAAGAATGGTGTAAGAAAAATAAGAGCTGTAATCTCGAAATTATTAAATACGCAATTCACGAAGATGAATAATTCACTAAAAATAATTATACTAATCATCATCCTAGTAGTGGGAGTTTGGGGTTATTTAGTAAATAGAAAGAACTCCATCTTTAAAAACTCAGTCACAAAAAGTGACTCTACAGCAGTATATGGATTTGAAAGTAAGGGATTAAAAACAAATACATCGATTACCTCAATATCGCTTGATTTAGTTCTTGACGGTGGTCCAGGTAAGGATGGTATACCAGCAATTACAGAGCCAAAATTCATCAGTCTAACAGAAGCCAAAACATGGTTAAAAGATGACTCTGACGGGATTGTGGTTACTGTTGGGGAAACAACTCGATTTTATCCATTCAATGTTATTGTTTGGCATGAAATTGTTAATGATAATATTGAAGGGAAATCTTTGACGGTAACATTCTGCCCTCTCTGTGGATCAGCTATTGTTTTTGACGCAATGGTTGATGGCAGATCAGAACAATTTGGCGTAAGTGGAAGACTCTACGAATCAAATCTTTTGATGTATGATAAAACAACAGAAAGTCTGTGGTCTCAAATAATAGGTGAAGCAGTTGTGGGAGACAAAACTGGAGAAAAACTTTCGGTGTATCCATCTCAAGTTATGAGTCTGGGGCAAGCTAGTGAAAACTATTCTAGCATTGAAATTTTAAGTAAGGAAACTGGATACAGTCGTAGTTACGATGTCAGTCCATATGGGGACTACAACACCAATACAGAGATTTATTTTCCAATTTCAATAAATGACACACGATTACCAGCTAAAACGATTATGTATATTGTAAATGTTGATAATCACTCTGTAGCATTTGAGCGCAGTGCACTATCAGAATCAAAAGTTGCAACAGTATCAGTGGGTAATAAAAAAATTACTGCTCAAATTATTAATGGAGAGATAGAAGTTAAGAATGACGAGAGTGAAATAATCCCCGGTTACACCGCCATGTGGTTTTCTTGGGCAATTCATCACCAAAAAGACGGTGTTGTTTGGCAAGGATCACAGTAAAAAATAAACAAATATGACCGAACGTGTCGAAAAATCAATTATTAATTAGCGAATAAAAAATTAATGTCAAAAAATAAATCCAACAAAAAACAAAGTAAAAAAGCAATTATGTTGCTAGCTACGCTCAAAGCTACCCCCGCTCTCTCTAACACATACACATTATGTGAACTTTTGGCTGAAAAATTTAAAAAACATGGTATTGTTTCAGATATAGTTCGCCTAGCCGATTATCATATAGAACCCGGCATAGAAACTCATGTGACCAAGAAAGATGATTGGCCTAAAATTTTAAAAAAAGTTTTAGCCGCGGACATAATTATTTTTGCGACTCCTATATGGTGGGGCACTCATTCTTCACTCCTTCAACGAGTCATAGAAAGAATGGATGCTTTGAACGATGAACTCTTGGAAACGGGCATCTCACCTTTTGCAGGCAAGGTGGGAGGATCTGTTATTACTGGTGCCGAAGACGGAGCTCAGCACGTCATCGCTCAAATTTGTAATTTTATGATTTGGAATGGACTCAGCATAGCTCCCGCATCTTCGCTTTCATATTTGGGTAGTCCGGGAGATAAAAAAGAGAAAGTAGCTAAATCTTTTCGTCAGCCTCCATATTCATCTATGTCCGAAACTATGGCTCGAAACATGAATCATTTAGTAGAAACTCTAAAGACGCACCCTTATCCAATCAAAAAAGGTGGGATTGACCAAAATATTCGTTCCGGTACTGTGGGTATGAAGAAATAAGTAAACCATGACCCGACTAAAAGAAATTTTTAAAATAGTATCATTGCCCGTAGTTTTAGCATCATTATGCTGTTTTTCTCCAATTATAATAGTGTTATTTGGGCTCGGCACTGTTTCAGTGGCTTCAACTCTTGCAAATGATTTATACGGAAACTATGCTTGGATATTTCGATTGGGCGGACTCGCTCTTCTTGTCGTAAGTGTGATTATGTATTTACGAAGAACGAAGGGTATTTGCACTCTTGATGAAGCAAAAAAACGAAAACGAGAAATATTTAATTTAGTCGGGATTATACTTATTGTTTCTATAATTGGATATGTAGTTTTTTTATACGGCTTCCTTGAACTTATTGGTATATTTCTAAAAATATGGTAACAACTACGAGAAAATTAATATTTGTTTACAATGCTGATTCAACATTATTTGCACAAATATCAGATGGTATTACAAAGATTTTAGCACCAAATAAATATCAATGTAATCTATGTATGCTTACTCATGGGCCACTTTCAATGAAAGAAGAATGGAGATTATTTTTGGAAACACTGCCACTTGAAAAAGAATTTTTACATAAAGATGAGTTTAAAAGTAAATTCCCTCAATTAAATGATACAAAACTCCCTGTTATATTCATAAAAGAAGGAGAGAAAATAAAGGTTTTAATGACAAGTGATGAAATCAGTCAACAAAAGACCATTTTGCAGTTAAAAGAACTTATCACGGGTCGATTAGCGGTATAATTAAAGTTATTATTAGAAACAATTATTAAATAATTAACATAAAAAATATATGAAAAAACCAATGATTATGATGATGGTGCTTATGCTTGTTGCAGTATTCTTTGCATGGCAAGGTGTTACAATGCACAGTAAAGTATCAACCGAAGAAGCGACATTTCACAAGCTTCAAGGTGATTACTTTATTTTAAGTAAAGCCAATCGTGAGGCGGCAGTAGACGGCGCAGAACTTAACCAGAAGCTCGTACAAATACAAAATTATCCTTCCGAATTACTCAGACTCAAGCTTGTCGATGTGGGTAAAATCTTGACTGGAATATTTATTCTTCTTTTTGGAATCTTGATAGCTCTTATCATGATGCCAATACGTCTTGGAAAAATTATTAAGGAAAATAAAGAATAAACTTTATGCAAAGTATATTTAACAAAAGAATAATGATGGTGAGTATGGTCTCTGGGGTAATGCTGGCGATGATTGAGATGATTTATGAAGGAGTGGCTGCAAGTGGTGCAGGGTTCTGGTCAGCTCCAATATTCATATCAGGAACTGTTATCCGTAGTTTGCAAACTCTCGCAATTCCAGTTTCGTTTATGCTCATTCCTGTTATTATCGGTCTTATGGGGCATATGATGAATTCTGCTATTTTAGGCATGGTTCATGAAAAGTTATTTGGTGGTATTCAAAGCACTATGGCAAGAATGATGGTAGGGATGCTATTTGGAGCAGTAATATTCGTAGGTATGTGGTTTGTACTACTTCCCATCATTGATCCAGTAATGCTCAAGCTTAATGGAACAGTATTCTTCATTAGCCATCTTGTTTGGGGAGGAATGCTTGGAATGATGAAAAAGCGTACGCAATAATTAATAGAAACATGGACCACAAACACAATACCGATTTTAATTACAACTACATTGATGATGGAATTTTTGCTGGCACAAATCAATGTTGCACTCTTTCTCTTTCTGATTTACTTAAAAAAGAGGACATCACTGTTGATATTTCGCTAGAAGCGGAGAAAATTGATCAGCCATTCGGTGTAAGTGTTTACTTGTGGATTCCCACACCAGACCATACTCCGCCTACCAAAGACCAGCTTGAATTTGCACTAACTTCTCTTAAAAAATTAGTCGACCAAAACAAGAAAATATATGTTCATTGCAAAAATGGACATGGTCGTACGAGCACCATTCTTACTGCATTTTTTATGCAACAGAGAGGATACAAAAAAGATCAAGCAATTGAATTTATTAAATCAAAAAGACCGACCACTCATCTCCAAGATTCACAACTTAGCTTTCTTGATGAATTCCAAAAAACATTACTAAAAAATACCTAATATTTATGATGAAGACAATAGAAACAACGGAAGATCTCAATAGTAATAGTGTGTTAGAACAGTCTGTAATGACTCCTGTTGTGCTTTTCAAACATTCAAGCACGTGCCCTATTAGCGCTAGGGCATATAGTAAAATAAGTAAAGGCATTGAAGATGGAAGCTTAAAAGCTGATGTTTATATGCTGATAGTTCAGAGATCTAGAGAGTTATCAAACTATATAGAGGAAAAATTTGGTATACAACATGAGTCACCACAGGTAATTGCTGTCTATAATAAAGAAGCAGTTTGGAATGCAAGCCATAACAGTATTGACGTTGAAGCAATAAATGAGACACTGAAAAATTTACCACTCCATGTATAAAAAGATGAAAAAAATTATTATATTGTTAGTCATAGCTTTTGTAATGCACCTTGTCTGGGAAAATACCCAAGCACCTCTTTTTGCTGGCTACCAATCTTTTTCTCAACATTTTCCAATGTGTTTAATTGGAACATTGGGTGATGTTTTGATAACTTTTCTTGTTTTCTTATTTCTGCGATTACTCAAGAAAGACAATCCGCAAACAATTAGTGATTTTTTTGCATTAGCAATACTGGGTTTTATTATTGCAGTTCTTATTGAGCAACATGCTTTACTAATTGGTAAATGGAATTATACACTCGTAATGCCACTAGTTCCTTGGTTGAAAGTTGGTCTTTCTCCGATTATACAAATGACCGTATTAATTCCACTTTCTTTTTATATAACTAGATTGTTTACTAATAGATCTTTGGGCTCAAAAGTTTAGAGCGGGAATGCAAATATATAAACCCAAATCGCCCGCATTCCTCCCCCAACCAAAAGTATTTTTTTACTGAAAAATCTTTCAGTCCTGCCTCGCCCCGTCGGGCTCCGGCCTTGCGAAGCTTCGCTTCTCACCCTCCTGCGGGCAGAATTTCACCCCGCCGAATCTAAGAAAATATAAGCCGAGGTTTTGCGAAATCTTCTCCTTACAGGAGCTGTACACCTTTCACATTTTCGATTACAAAAACGTTCAAGGTCTTGCGGTCGGGTCCCAATCCCGACCTCACCCCTCAAAACGCTTTCGCAAAACCGAGTCCATATTTGCATTTAGCGTTTCTCCCGAATTTTTGATAAAATAGTTACAAGCCTGGTTTAAAAGGCACTCCAAATTTAAATACTTTTCGTAATTAACCCTCAATAGCTCTTTTTTTACATTTTTCCAACACATCCTTAATCTGTCGCATCATACTATCTCTTATGCCTTGGTCCGACAAATGTTCTCTTTTTTCTGCCTGAATATTTTTTAGGAATCCCAGCATGTTTTTATAAGAAGCATGCGCTTTCATATTGTTCACTATGCCTGCATAGTTTTTAAACGTCTCACATTGTAAAATCATTTCTTCAAGTATTTGGTGTTGTATCGGGTGTATACCTAGTTCTTTATTTTTTCCGTTCACCCACAACTCACTGAGCGTTTTGACTGTATCTACGTCTGCACCCGCTACCAAGCGTATAAGATTTTGTAGCTTGCCCCTGAAATGTGATTGCTCTTCTTTATTTGTAGCAAAGTACTTTACTTCTACAAATTTCTTGCCTCTAATTTCTTCAAAGATACGATCAAATTTTTTTTCTAGAGAATGTAGTCCAGTAGTTACATCTATGCCTAGAGCTATATATGATCGAGCCGTAAGCCCACGGCTCTCTACTTCTACGCCTAGTACGCAATCTACACCATTTACATAATCATCAAAATTACTCGTTCTGTAAGACACTATGCCTTTTCCGAGCCACTCACTCAATTCTACGTGTTCATGAAATAAAGCTTCAAATATAGTAGCCAGTCTACTGTGCTCAGTTTCTGGTTGTCCGCTAGCGTTTATTCCATCTTCTATTCTCCTTACCCTCGCAGCATCTCTGGCTATTTCTTCTGGGCCGTATACATCTTTGAAATCTTCAGGCCTAAACCTATCTCTTCCAATGACTGCTTGAGCTTTTTTAAATGCTTCACTTTCTTCTGGGCTTATCCGGGAGTCTATTTTTCTTATCAATCTATCTTCTATAGTCATAAGATATATAATAACATTATTTAAAATAACAATAAAATCCCATTTACCTTATAACGTACATGTTAATTATTTGAATTTGTCGTTTTATGAAGTTCCGAGAACAGAGTTACCGTTTTAGCAAAATCAGCTTCGGCGACAATAAACACAAGCTCAGTCGGTGTGGACACTAGTTCCTCGATGTTTATTTTTGCGCGGGCGGTGACAGCAAGTAGTGAGAAAAAAATATTTGGCATACCAAAAACTTCTACCCCATATGAAATTCCTATGGCAGCAAAATTATGATTTATCCATTTTGGTTTGAGGGTGAAATGCTCTAATACTTTTTTTTCTAGATTTGTTGAACAAATTATGTCTATCTCGTGAGTACCTCTGGTCATCGTGAAAAAATCTTCCGGTGAGACATTGATTTTTTTGTGCAGGGTTTCAAGCTCTTTTAAAAACTTCTCTTCGTTTTCATAAGCTATCTCGGTGAGAGGAAGCTTGGTAGTGATACCGGTGATAGGTACCTGGCGGATGAGTGGGCGCTCTTTTTTTAATTCTTTACCCAGACGTGAAAGGGAAACGACGAGGCTGGCGATGGTGACTTGTTTTTTAGTCAGTGTTTCTACTGTGGGACGGATGCGGTAGGCATAGCTACTCATATTCATATATCCATGAGTGAGGGCAAAATAAGCTTCTAGTTCTTTTATTACAATATCTCTTACAACATTTTGAATCTTAATCATATTTTATTATTCTAACAGATTTAACAAAATGTTACAAGCACAAGGTTAATGGTAGGAAACTTAACTTACTACGCTACGCAAGTAATATGGAGGTATGAAAAATACATTTGAAAGTTTGCTTGGAGTTATAAGTAATACGCCTTTAGTAAAAGTTCCGTTTACTACCAGTGCAAAAGTTTTCGCGAAATTAGAATATTTAAATCCAGCAGGAAGCATCAAAGACCGCTCCGCTCTTTTCATGATTGAGGAAGCAGAGAAAAATGGCGAACTAAAAACAGGTGGAACTATAATCGAATCTTCTTCAGGCAATCAAGGAGTAGCTTGTGCGATGATCGGAGCAGTTAAAGGATATAAAGTTATCATCACTGCCTCCCCAGCTATGAGTGAGGAAAAAGTAAAAACTATAAAAGCTTACGGGGCAGAGGTAGTACACTGTCCAGGAGTGCCTATATCTCATCCAGAAAGTCGACATAATAAAGCAGTAGATATATTAAAGAATACGCCCAATTCTTTTATGCCAAATCAATATTTTAATTTATCAAATTCAAAAGCGCATTACTCAGTGTTGGGTCCAGAAATTTGGGAGCAAACTGAAGGGGAGATTACCCATTTCTTTGCGGCGGCAGGAACCGGAGGCACGGTGAGTGGTGTAGGAAAATTCTTGAAAGAAAAAAATCCAAAAATAAAAATAATAGCTGTCGATGTCGACACTTCTTTTCACTCAACACAGGGGAACCCTGTGCCGTACAAGATGGAGGGGATAGGAATTGATTTTGATACACCATGTCTGAATGAATCAGTGATAGATGAATTTATAAAAGTATCTGATGAAAATGGTCTAGGTATGCTTCAAGTGATGGCTCGCAAATATGGACTGCTTTTAGGCACAGGGAGCGGGGCAGTGTCTTTTGCCGTGCAGTCTTATTTAGATAAACTTACAGAAAGTGATGTGGTGGTAATGCTTTTTGGCGATTCAGGTAGGGCCTATTTGTCAAAAAATTATTTCTAACAGATTTAACAAAATGTTACAAATTTTAATTAAATACTAGAAAACTATATTTAATGTTTTTGTTTTGCTATTTTGAATATGGAGGAAACATGAACGAAAATACAAAAAGACTTCAACTAAGTTGGCGTGAGTTATCCGCTGTAGAAGTTTTGTGGGACGCAACAAGTCCTACGTTCCGTCCTGACTGTGAGGTCACTGCGACCGAAAGGCTTATTTTCATACTCGGCAAAGATTTTTTTTCCGAGAACGGTGTAGGTGACGATCACCTTCGAACATAAAAGCCAGCTGACACCGAAAGGAGGAAATGTCGCTGGCTTTTAAATTTGGTATACTCTAAATATGACTGACGATATGAACAACCAAAAAGACAATCTGGCAAATGATGCACAAAGAGAAATAGAAAGACTAGAAGCCGAGATGCAAGGGCCGGATTTTTGGTCTGATAAAAATAAAGCGCAGGCGACTCTGAGAGAGCTAGCTGAACTTAAGGCAAAAAAAGAAGGAGTGGGCAAGTATGATAAGGGTAACGCCATACTCACTATTATCTCTGGCGCAGGCGGGGACGATGCCGAAGATTTTGCGGCCATGCTTTTCGATATGTATATAAAGTATGTAGGCAAGAGAGGGTGGAGCGTAGTTTTAATTCATGAACATAAAAATGATCACAATGGTTACCGAAATATTTCGGTGGAGATAGTGGGGAAAGGTGCTTATGGAGCTCTCAAGGGAGAATCTGGTGTGCACAGGCTCGTGCGAGTATCTCCATTTGATGCCAAGAAGCTCCGACATACTTCCTTTACACTTGTAGAAATTTTGCCGAAATTTTCAAAGATGGAAGAAAAAGATTTTGTTATACCACCGGCTGATTTGAAGATCGAATTTTCTCGCTCCAGTGGCCCCGGCGGGCAGAATGTGAACAAGAGGGAAACTGCAGTGCGAATAGTTCACTTGCCGACAGGCATCGCTACTCATGCATCAAATGAACGTTCACAAGAGTCAAACCGCGAGTCGGCCCTATCTATCTTGCGAGCAAAAATATTCAAGAAATCTTTCGAGGAAAAGAAAAGTGTCGAAGATACAATGAAGTTAAAAAACACCGAGATAGAGTGGGGTAACCAGATTCGCTCATATGTACTGCACCCATACAAAATGGTCAAAGATCACCGCACTGGTGTCGAAACATCAAACGTAGATGCAGTTTTAGGTGGTGAATTAGAATTATTCATTGAGGCAGAGAAGGATTTGTGATAAGATAGAGAGAATGATTTATTTCAACAATGTAACAAAAAATTATGGCGATTCTGTAGCGCTTGATGATATAACGTTTACGGTCACTGCTGGTGAATTTGTATCTGTTGTCGGGCATTCTGGAGCAGGGAAAACCACACTGACCAGGATGATTTTATCAGACGATAAGCCAACCGAAGGCACAGTCTTTTTTGAGTCTATAAATGTACATACATTAAAAAATAGGGATTTAACCAAGCTACGCCGACGTATCGGTATGGTGTTTCAAGATTTTAAGTTACTCCCAAACAAGACTGCTTATGAAAATATCGCTTTTGCTATGGAAGCCGCCGGTAAAACTGACGAAGAGATATCTACTGATGTGCCTCACGTGCTCGACTTGGTGGATTTGGGTCACAAGATATTTAATTTCCCCAATCAAATGTCAGGTGGTGAACAGCAACGCCTAGCCATAGCCCGCGCTATCATCAACCAGCCCGAGCTCATCATCGCTGACGAGCCGACTGGTAACCTCGATCCGATCAATACCCACGAAGTGGTAGAAATTTTAAAGAAAATAAATGGCCTAGGTACCACTGTGATTTTGACTACTCACAACAGAGGAGTGATAGACTCGTTGGGTAAAAGAGTGATTACCATGGAAAATGGTAAAATTATCCGAGACAGCAAGGAGCACAAAGAGCATAAGAGTGATAAGTAATTGTGGTAGAATAATAAAATTATTATGATGACCGATTTAAAAAGAATAATAAAGGCAGGGTTTATAAACTTTTCTAGAGGTGGTCTAGTATCTTGGGCATCGGTCTTAGTAACCACTATCACTCTGTCGGTTATCGTGTCTATTATCTTACTTCAGACTGTTTTGTATTTTTCTTTGAGCGCAATCAAAGACAAAGTGGATGTAACTATATACTTCAATGTCGGAGCACCTGAAGACAAGATAGCGTTACTTAGGGCTTCGATAGAAAAACTTCCGGAAGTACAAAGTGTATCTTATGTCTCTGCTCCTGAGGCTCTAAAGATTTTTCGCGGGAGGCACGAGAGTGATTACCCGACTATCCAAGCACTCGATGAAATAGGTGTGAATCCTCTGGGAGCGCATCTGAACATCAAAGCCAAAGAAGTAAATCAATATGAAAGTATCGCAAACTTTTTACAATCAGACAATGCACTCGTCTCAAATTCTACAAACATTGTCGACAAGGTAAACTATCACCAAAATAAATTGGTCATCGAGAGGTTGAACTCCATCATTTCTGGGGCACACAAACTCGGTTTTATCCTTACACTGATTCTCATAATCATCTCTATCATCGTTACTTTCAACACTATCCGCCTGACTATCTTTATAGCTCGCGAAGAGATCAGCGTCATGAGGCTGGTGGGTGCTTCAAAAATGCGTGTGAACGGCCCCTTTATGGTGGAGGGCGCTATATATGGTATTATCTCTACAGTCATAACCATGGTCGTTTTCTGGCCTGTGACGCTATGGCTCGGTAACAACATGACTTCATTCTTGGGTCTCAATTTATACGGTTACTATTCTTCCAATTTCTTTCAAATTTTTGTAATAGTCTTATTATCAGGAGTATCCCTAGGAATGCTTTCGAGTTATGTAGCGGCTAGGAAGTATTTGAATAAATAGTCATAAACCTTCCTACGGCAGGCAGGATAAAAATTAAAAAGAAAGCATAAAGAAAGTATGACGAAAAAAGAAACAAAATATATTTTCGTAGTGGGAGGTGTGATCTCTGGAGTAGGAAAGGGTATAACTGCGTCGAGTATCGGACTCATCTTGAAAAATCGCGGACTATCTGTCACCGCGATAAAAATCGACCCTTATATAAATATTGACGCCGGAACTATGAACCCCACCGAACACGGTGAGGTTTTTGTTTTATCTGACGGTGATGAGACAGATCAAGATATGGGTAACTACGAAAGATTTTTGAACTTGAATTTGACGAGAATAAATTACATGACCACTGGGCGTGTGTATCAGACTGTGATTGAAAAAGAACGCAATTTAGAATACAAAGGCAAAAATGTTGAAGTAGTGCCGGACATACCACTCGAAGTGATCAGGCGTATCAAAGAGGCAAGCGATCTCGCTGTTGCTGATGTGGTGGTAGTAGAGATAGGTGGCACAGTCGGCGAGTATCAAAACATGCTTTTCTTGGAAGCCGCTCGCATGATGAAATTGAAAAGTCCAAAAGATGTTTTTTTTGTGATGGTGTCATATTTACCAACACCGGGTAAAATTGGCGAGATGAAAACTAAACCGACTCAGCACGCGGTCCGCGCTTTAAATAGTGCAGGTATTCAACCAGATATATTGGTGGCTCGGGCAGATGTCAGTCTAGATGAAAAACGAAAAGAAAAACTCTCTCTTCTTTGTAGTTTTTTACCCGACAGAATTATTTCTGCACCAGACGTAGATAGTGTGTATGATATTCCGCTAAACTTTGAAAAAGAAAAACTTTCTGACAAACTTTGTGACATGATGGGGGTAATTTGTAAAAAGCCTGACACCACTTCCTGGAATAAATGGAAGAATTTTGCCAAGCATGCTCACAATGGCAAAGAGACAGTGAAGATAGCCATGATTGGTAAATATTTTGAGACAGGGGATTATATTCTTTCTGATTCATATCTTTCCGTAATTGAAGCTCTTAAATATTCTAGTTATGCACAGAACAAGAAGCCTGTTATTTCCTGGCTCAATTCTGTGGATTATGAGAAACCCGCCCGACCGAACGGTCGTTCGGGCGGGAACCCTTCCAAATTGGAGGATTTAAAGAAATATGACGGTATTATCGTGCCGGGCGGATTTGGCGCGCGCGGAGTAGAAGGCAATATCCAAGTCATCGAATTTGCTCGCAAAAATAAAATTCCTTACTTTGGACTTTGCTATGGTATGCAGATGATGGTCATCGAATATGCGCGCAATGTCTTGGGACTCAAAGATGCCAACACAAAAGAAGTGAACCCAAACTCTAAAAATCTGGTGATTGATGTGATGGAATCACAAAAAGAAAATTTGAAGAAGAATTTATATGGAGGGTCAATGCGACTAGGAGAATACAAAGCAGTGCTCAGCGCTGGGACCATAGCCCGAGCGAGCTACGGTAAAGCCGAAGTAAGTGAACGGCATAGGCACCGTTATGAAGTAAGTAATGCTTATGTTGCAGAGCTAAAAGCAAAAGGCTTGATTTTTTCAGGTAAATCTCCAGATGGTCAACTCATGGAAATAGCTGAGCTTCCAAAGAGCGTGCACCCATTTTTCTTGGGCACTCAATATCATCCAGAATTCCTGGCTCGTCCACTCTCTCCGCACCCGCTCTTCACTGCTTTTATAAAAGCGTGTACAAGAAAATAATCTGGACAAGGTTAAACCTTGTCCAAAATACTAAATTTTAATTTAGTAAATCTTTTACTTTATCAAGGCTGATAGGGAAGCCCACGGCGCCCAATACTCCTGGACCGATTTCGTATTGATCAAAATAAATAGTTAGAGTTTTATCGTCCAGAGTCCAGTTCTTGAAAGAAGCGAAAGTAAGGCCATTTACTTCTTCTCCAAATACCACTACTGCACCATCAGGTTTCCAATTATTTAATTCATTTTTTACTCGCTCAGTAAAAACAGTCTGTTTGTTACCCGTGATAATATCAGAAAGAAATAAAATTTTATCTTCTAACACAGAAACATTGAAAACTTTGTAGTAACTACTACCGTGAGCTCCACCTGTATAAGTGTATACACTGATTATTATTGAGTCAGTTTCAGCGCTTTTTATTTCTTTCGCATTAATATCAATCGAGTAATTTGCAGTCGGATTGTCTTCGCCAAATTGTCTGCGTAGGTCTGGCACTTCACTGTCGGCTCGGGTTTTAAACTCTGTCATTGTCGATCTAATATATTTTTGAGATTCTGAAACAAGTAAACCAGAGCCAGAAATTACAGGCTTTTTGCCGGTGAAGTTTACCTCTTTTATATCTACGGTGGTTATGGAAATGGCTTCTGAATTAGTTTCAGTTTCTGTGGGTACAACATCACTCGTCTCATTAAAGAGAATTATTTCTACTACTTTTGGTACCCATCTGTCCCTTGTAAAAATCAATCCGATTCCAATTGTAATTAATATAAGTAAGATTATTCTGACGATTTTCATTTATTTTCCTTCGATCAAAGTAAAGTTTATATTTGTAGGCACTACAAATATCGAAGCGTCCGCAGTCCAAGGTTCACAATCATAATCACCGATTTGGTTTGCATTCCAGCTGTATACTTCAGAGCTTACGGAGGTTTCGCTATCTACTGGCACTAGCATCTTCACTCCATTGTTTGGTGATATAGATGACCAGTTATAAGAATATCCATCTTTTAACAAGAAAGAAGTTTGTACTGTTCTGCCTTCGGCTATAGTACTGAAATCTCCTCTGACATTGCCGCCACTTATATACACTGTACCACCAGTTCCGAAATCACTCTCGGATTGTTTGACTTCACATTTATAAGAACCACCTTGCTTTACAAATTCTGAAAAAGCCATTTTCTTGTCTGTATTTTCTTGTTGGACAGTATTCAGATCCGATTTTCCTCCTTTAAAAACATAATATCCACCTGCTAATATTAAACCTGCTATCAATACCCACATTAATGTTTTATTCATATGATTTATTAGGCTAGAGCCTTGAATTAAATTTATAATAACTAACTAATATTCTATCGTAATAGGGAAAGACATAGAAGCATCATGTTCTGGAAGGCCTGAAGGGTTGTCCTTGTGTAGTATCAATGTTGCCGGGCCGATATATGAGTCGGGAACCTTGACGTTGATCTCGAAAGGTACAAAAGCGTCCACCATCCAGTCGCCCTGAGCTTGTGCCGGACCAATGAACAATTGCTTACCGTCTTTGTCCAAGACTTCCACTGGAAATGATGCTTCAAAGTAGAATCTACGAGCACGACCCATAACCTTGAATTCTTTACCTGTAACAGCTCCTGGGAAAGGAGTGTCGACGACGATGTATTCAGCCGAGGTATTTTTGTAAGTAATGGGTACTGGTAATTCTTCAGTATAAGTTCGACCATCCGGTGTCTTGCACTGGCGTGGATAGCTTTCCATGACAGGATAACCTGCTTTGGCACAATCCTCGAACGACATAACCTGCGGCACAGATTTTTGTTCTTTTTTAGATAACCCTAACCAAACTATAACCGCAACCAATATTATGATAACTAAAATATTTAATTTCTTCATATTTTCATTATATCACATATATCACTTCCTTTTTTGTAAATAGTTAAATTGTCTGGGGATTTTTTCCAAGCTTGCTGTATGCCTTCCACTATCCTCCATGTTTCCAATACTTCATGAGTAGAAACAAATACATCTCTAGTGCCAGAGATTGCCGCAGATATTACTCGTTCGTAGGCATCCGGCTCGGGATCTATACTGAAAATTTTCTCTTCATTGTTTTTATATTTGATTTTGACTTGAGTCAATTTTTCATGGAGTGCTTTCCCTGTGGTCAAAGTTATCGCCACGCCCCTCCAGCTCGGGTCACTCGATACCATATTTATAGAAACAAAAGTTTCCGTCATGCTCAGAGCATTACCCACTTCCGCGCGGTAGCCTTCGTATTGTCCACGCCTTACACATTTGGCGCTGTTTGGATCGCAAACTACTGCCAGATTTTTCAAGGCTGTGTGTCGTTCTTCGTGTTTTAATGAACCACTGAGTACTATAGCTGCGAGTGCAAATAAATGGCTCTGCACAAAATCTCGCAGTGCCCCCATCGCTTCATAAAAATGTACTCGCCCCTGTATGTCGATTTGCTCGCTTGCGATAATTTCAATACTCGCAACATTTTCCTTACTCCAATTTTCGAGGGCTAGATTCCTCGCAGATTTTTTTGCCAAGTAATGATCTATCAGATAAATTTGATCTTCCTTAAAATATTTATCCAAATGTTTTACTAAATTTTTAGCGGACTCTAGATCATGACCAAACGGTTTTTCGAGTAGTATCTTCACCTTGTCGATATTTTTTAATTTGCCAATGGTATCAATGACTCCGACAACCGCAACTGGGGGAATAGATAAATGTAATATATGTTCTCTGTCACCACTCATTAAATTTTCTAAATTATCATAATCTTTGCGTGAGACGGGAATAATCTCTCCTGTGTATTTTATATTCTCCAAAGATGGCAGGATATAACGCCTCGACAAATCTCCAGAAGCGCCGAATATTACATAATTTGATTGTGCGGATTTTTCTTGCATTGTTTTGATTCTTTTGGTTTGTTATTTGCCTTGTATATTATGTCCGCCGAAAGCATTGCGCATAGCAGCGAGAAGCTTTGTTGCGAAGTTGATTTTTCCTTTTTGAGATTCCAATCGTACATCGAACGCGGCTTGAATGGCCGGTGTTTCGATTTTTGATTCGCGGGCGGTCTCGAGCGCCCAGCGCGTTTCGCCTGATTCAGCTACAACGCCCTGAATGCCAGTGAGTTCTGGATTTTCTTTTAAAGCGTCGCGTGAGAGTTCGTTGAGCCAAGAAGTGATCACGCTATGATGTTGCCAAATGTCGCCGGCTTGTCCTAGATTAATATTTTTATACGGACCTTCCTTTAATAATCTATAGCCTTCGGCTAGGGATTGCATCATACCGTACTCTATAGCATTGTGAGTCATCTTTACAAAATGCCCTGCGCCACTTTCTCCAAAGTAATGGTAGGCGCCTTCTGGTTTAGCTAAAGTTTTCAATACTGGTTCAACAATATTAAAAGATTCTTTATCGCCGCCTGCCATCATGGCGAAACCATTTTGGTAACCCCAAACTCCGCCACTAGTACCTACATCTAGATAATCAGACCCGAGTTCTTTTACTTTCTGCTCTCTCTTCTTTGTCAGTCTAAAATCAGAATTGCCTGCATCGACAATGATGCTGCCTTTGCCCACTAGTTTTAACCACAGATCAAGCTCTTCATCCATTTTATCTGCTGGTAACATCATCCATAGAATAATTTGGTCAGCACCGAAAGAAGATATGACATCTTCTTTGGTATAAGCATGACTCATTCCTAGAGCTTTGTATTTGTCGACTGTCTCTTTTGTGACGCTATGAGCTATCACCGTGAAGTTATCTTCGTGTAGTTTTCTGGCTATTTGTCCTCCCATTTTTCCTAAACCTATAATTGCGATTTTCATTTTTTTTTATTTTTGTGGATAATCTGAAAAAATTTTTAATTTTTGAATGCTTTTTAATATCTGGGCTGGTTGATTCTCGATATTTTTTTCGATATCTTTTTCTGTTTGTAGTTCTTGTAAAGTCTTCCATTTCTCTTCACCCTTAGCATAAACCACTGCTTCATCTAAAGCTAATATTGTTTTTGGAGTGATGGTTATCCGTTCAAATTTTTCGGTTTTATAATTATACGCTAAATCCGGAGAATCTATAGCGCTACTATAGGGGAGTATTCCTGCGGTGTGACCGTCTGCACCTATGCCAAACAATCCAATTTTGTAAGAATCTTTTGCGAGTGCTGTTTTTAATTCTTGATTAAATTTTTGTGTAGTGACATCAACATCATCACCTGTCAAAACAGGTATTAGCGTAGCTTGGGGAAGAGAAAATCCTTTTTCCATTAACTGCTGCCAATTAGAATCCATATGGCCCACTGGCCCATACCTCTCATCGGTCAGCATGATAGTCAGATTTTTTAAATTCTCATCAGGCATTTTTTCTAAAATTTTAGAGACGTTTGCTCCGACCTCTATACCCGAGCCACCAGTCAGGAAGAACAAAACTCTTTTACCCAATTTGAGTTCTTTTAATATAGAAAGAGCAATAAATTCTGTTGCATTTTCTGCTAAACTGTTTTGCATCATGAGGGGATTATAACATGAATATATTACAGAGCTTTTTTGATTTCATCAAACCAGAGTCCATAGCCAGCTTCGTTTAAATGTAAAAAATCTGCCGAATAGTAAGTACGCGGGAAGTCACGCAGAAGTTTGTCGGATGGAGCATATATTAGGTCCACATAGTGGACACCCGGAGTGTTTGCAAGTTTTTTGTAGATTTCTCGTACTTCATAACTTCGTTTTTTAATTGTTGGCTTGATGTAGATAGGAAAGATCCTCGCATCACCAACATTGCCAGAATGAAGAATTATCAATTTATCAGTTTGCTTTTTAAGTCTCACTATTACTTCGTGTGCTTTCTTTTCTATGTCTCCCATTTTAGTCATGCGGATGATGTCATTTGCCCCTATCTGTACTAATATGATATCGAAGTGTTCTGTAGGTTCTGTTTTGTCTAATAATTCGAGCAAACCCTGTAGCCTCAGACCCTTTACAGCACGATTAGTAAGACTCGCTTCGGGGTAAATAGCATTTAGTCTACCGGCGGTGCTACCTTCATTATTCTTTGTTCCTGTACCAAGCGCTGTACTATCGCCAAGAATTAAAATTTTCATTTTTGCATCAGGAAGCACTTTTTCAAACGCCACAGCATTGTCTGCTAGTTTTACACCTTTTCTAAAAAGAATATAAAAACTGTGAATTCCTTAATGAATTAGGACACTTCTGCTAAAGTATTTAAATGAAAAAGGCTAAAAAGATAAAGAAGGCGGAACGGAATATTTTAACAAGGACTGTCCTTGCTAATTTTCTAAACAAAGCTGCGATGGTACGTATCAGGTCATATGTAGTAAGGGTACTCTAGCAATCTTTTAGGCTAGGCGGTGACCCGTCTAGGTCGTCATAATCTATGACAGAGAGTTCGATCTTCCTTTTAACCTCTTCGTGCAGCGTCAATGACTGCGACATCTTTTTTTCATGGTCATCATTGCATCAAAAGCTCGTTTTGCTTCTGCGCCACCAGTTGCGAGCGCCTCGATCAGGGTACGCGGCGTGATCTGCCAAGATATTCCCTAGCGGTCTTTACACCACCCGCATTCACTCTCTTCTCCACCATTTCCAACGATTGCATTCCAATAGCGATCCATTTCCTCCTGATTGTCCGTGGAAATCTGAAACGAGAATGCTTCAGTTTGCTTAAATGCAGGACCACCATTTAGACCAACGCATGGAATTCCGCAGACGGTAAACTCTACCGTTAGTACGTCGCCTTTCTTGCCATCAGGAAAATCACTGGGGGCATGAAAAACATTAGTTAGTTTGCTATCTGGAAAAGTAGCGGCGTAAAAATTCGCTGCATCTTC
>Ga0163151_10003825_pt1 | contig 21099 bp, 23 predicted proteins | sample OliLakLV19MP5IB2_FD_145596 | JGI IMG/M metagenome (GOLD analysis project Ga0163151, IMG submission 145596) | Freshwater microbial mat bacterial communities from Lake Vanda, McMurdo Dry Valleys, Antarctica - Oligotrophic Lake LV.19.MP5.IB-2 | ecosystem: Environmental > Aquatic > Freshwater >... | reverse complement strand
TCGCTAGACATCTCCACAAAGCCAAAGCCTTTGCTTCGACCAGTAGCTCTGTCAGTTATAATTTTCGCAGACTCAACTGCGCCACACTCACCAAACTTAGCCTGTAAAGTCTCATCAGTGGTGTTGAAAGATAGATTTCCTACATAAAGCTTTTTTGCCATATTGGCCTCCAAAAATACATGACCTTTAATTAAACCCGGGCAAACCCGAAAGGCTCAGTTAAAAGTTAAACGTACTAATACACTAACATGGGTGGTATGGGTCAAAAAGAAAATTCAAAATCTATCTGCAGCACCGGAGAATGGTCATTATTATAGCTATTATTGAACTTTTTCATGATGGTCGAGGGGCCCAAGTTGCAAATATCCCAAAAGATTTTTAAAATACTACGAAGAGGTTCCCATGGAAACAAGAGTCAAACGGATTTGGATTACATTTTTTGTAGCTGTAATAGCCTTTATCTTTGGGGTCCACCGCTGGATGGAACTAAGGCTCATTAGTGCAGCTAAACGTGTGGAGGGAGGCGATGCCCTTGTTAAAGAATATTTTGACGGCAATTTGGGCTTTACTGACCTTTATCAACAAATCGGCCAATTAAAGCCAAAACCAGAGCCAATATCAGAGCTGTCTGATGAAAATTGACTCATTGGTTGTCGGCTCTTTTGAATGTAATTGCTTTATTTTGTCTGATGAAAAAACTAATGAGGCCATCATAATTGACCCAGGCGACGAGCCGAATGAAATTTTATCTTTGGTTCACGCCAAGGGGCTAAAAGTGTTAGGGCTCCTGCATACTCACGCGCATCTTGATCATATGATGGCCACAAAACAGATTAAGCTGGATACTTTGGCAACAACCTATCTCCATAAAGAAGACCTCTATCTGTGGACAAATCTAAAAATGCAGGCCGATATGTTTGGTTTTAAGGTCGAGGAACCTCCAGGTGTAGACAAATATCTTTTAGATGAAATGGAAATAAAATTTGGCGACCAAAAAATAAAAACTATTTTTACTCCGGGTCATACGCCGGGCTCTTGTTGTTTCCATGTTGAGTCGGATGAATCGATTTTGTTTTCTGGCGACACACTTTTTAAAAAATCAATAGGCCGAACAGATCTCTGGGGCGGCGATTCGGGCAAAATAAGTAAATCAATTAAAAACAGACTTTATACTCTGGCTGACGAGACAATCGTACTTTGTGGGCATGGGTCTGAGACACTTATTGGCCAAGAAAAGCGACATAACCCATTTGTTAAAGGTTAAGCTATCAGCCCGTTTGTTTAGTGGCGGAGCCTTGAATTCGATTCAAAACACGCTGAAGTTTTGATTGAAGCAATGACTGCGTGTAGGGTTTTACAATATAGTCCGCAACCCCGTGAGTGATAGCTTCTAAAATATTTTTTTGGTTGCCCTCAACGGTCACAAATATCACTGGAATATTTTTAAACTTTTCATCGCCCTGACATATCTTCAAAAACTCGATTCCATTCATATTGGGCATGTCCCAATCGCAAATAATTAGTTGAAAGGGGTTGCCGGTTTTGTCTGCAGTCTTTAAGTTTTCGATAGCATTAACGCCATCGTTTGCCATAACGATTTTTTTGAATCCCATATCAGTGAGGTAATTGTTTAGCATGGCGCGCATAGTTTCCATGTCATCCACGACTAAGACTTTGATGTTTGCAGAAAACATTTAGTAACCTCTTTTTATTGGTGTACCATTACATCTATATTATCGGTAAGGATGCTCTAATTGTTAATACGTATTACTAAATGTGGACTATCTATAAACCAAGGGCTAGCGGGTGGTGCTGAGTGATTCAATTTAGTGAAGAAAATGAACTCTTTCGTAAGTCCGTGCGAGATTTTATTAATAGAGAAGTCCGGCCTAACGTCGAGCACTGGGAGGACCAAGGTTTCACGCCGAGAAATGTGTGGTCGCGTTGTGGTGAACTGGGGTTCTTGGGTCTGCCGTTCAGTTCTAAGTATGGTGGCGCAGAGGCCGAATATACATTTTCTATGATATTCACTGAGGAAATGGCGCAGTGTGGTTCACTGGGCGTGGCGTTGGGTCTAGCGGTGCAAACCGACATGGCAACGCCCGCGCTGAACGAACATGGCTCAGAGGCGCTAAAAGAAAAATTTCTGAGACCTGCAATTGCCGGAAAAATGATTGGGGCCATTGCAGTGACGGAACCCAATTGTGGCTCAGATGTGGCGGGATTAAATACCCGCGCCGAAAAAAAGGGTGACCACTATATATTGAATGGCACCAAAATGTTTATCACCAATGGCACCCAAGCTGATTTTTATACGACTCTTGTTCGTACGAAAGAAGAGGCGGGCCACAAATGTTTTTCTTTGTTTATAGTTCCGGCAAATCTTTCGGGAGTTAAGCGCAGTAGGGTATTAAAAAAAATCTGTCACCTATCATCTGACACTGCCGAAATTATTTTTGATAATGTTAAAATTCCTAAGGAAAATCTCGTTGGCGAAGAAAATAGCGGGTTCATTTATCAAATGCAGCAATTTCAGTATGAAAGACTTGCGGCCAGCGTACAAATGTTAGGGGTCATGAAACGCTGTTATCAATTAACCAAAGAATATGTAAAATCCAGAACCGTTTTTGGCAAGAACTTGAACGAGTTACAAGTGACGAAACATAAGCTTGCACAAATAGCCGCAGAAATAAAAATGATCGAGAGCTTCACTCATAGCTGCGTTGAATTTGCGAATGCAAAAAAAGATTTTTCTAAAGAAGTATCGATGCTAAAGTTGCTCGCCGCTCAAGCTCAGCAGCGTGTGACAGAAGAATGCACGCAACTACACGGTGGGTACGGACTCATGAGCGAGTACGAAGTCGCGAGATACTTTCGTGATTCAAAGCTGGCGGGTATTGGTGGCGGTTCCAATGAAATCATGAAAGAGATCATCATTAAAATGGAAGGCCTGTGAATAAGATTTCGATTACCTGCGCATTAACGGGAGTGTTGACGGACCCTAAAGAAACCGGCGTGCCGGTTACTCCCGAAGAAATGGCGAACGCGGCTCTTGAGGCCTACAATTCCGGAGCGAGCATAGTGCACTGCCATTTTCGCAATCAAGAGGGCGGCAAGGGGCATCTGGCGACCTGGGATCCAAAAGTAGTAAAAGATATATGTGATGCGATTAAGGTAAAAGTGCCAAAAATAATTATTAATATGTCGACGGGCACGGTCGGTCCCGATATTTCGGGGGCGATTAGTTGTTTGAAGTTAGTAAAGCCCGAGATGGCTGCTTTGAATGCAGGTTCACTTAACTATTTAAAAATTAAAAACGACGGCAATTGGGCTTGGCCACCTTTTTTATTTGATAATCCGGTTGAAAAAATCGAGCAGTTTTTGAAAGTCATGCATGATTACAATATCCTGCCAGAGTGTGAATGTTTTGATACAGGGATCGTGAGAAGTATTCCTATGTTCGAAAAAAAGGGTCTTTTAAAAAAACCCGCAATGGTATCTTTTGTGATGGGGGTAGCTAGCGGCATGCCGGCAGATCCCAAGTGGCTTCCACTATTGATCGGGGAGTTAACTCCCGGAGCTCACTGGCAAGTTATTGTGATTGGGCGTGACGAAGTGTGGCCGGTACTGGAAAAAGCGGCGCAATTGGGTGGAGATGTACGAACCGGCCTAGAAGACACCTTTTATTTGCCGGACGGCAAAAAAACTAGATCTAACGGAGCGCTAGTTGAAGCGCTCGCTAAAATCGTAAAAAAGTCTGGCAAAGAAGTCGCAAGCGTCAAAGAAACCAGAGCCAAGCTCGGGCTCCCCTAAATTTTTTTAAAGATCATAGTAAAGGTGAAATTCGTAGGGCACAGGTCTCTGCTGCATAGGTCGCACTTCGTTCGTAATCTTATAGTCAACCCATGTCGTTAAGAGTTCTTTAGAAAAGACCTCGCCTTTCATTAAAAAATCCCCGTTATTGGTGAGGTTTGTTAGCGCCTCTTCTAAGGAGCCGGGTACTTGCGGCACATTTTTTAGTTCTTGGGGGCTCAAGCCATAAATATCTTTGTCGAGAGGCTCTCCCGGATGGATTTTATTTTGAATTCCGTCAAGTCCCGCCATTAATATCGCGGCACAGTTTAAATAAATATTTGCGCTGGGGTCCGGCGTTCTAAATTCAATTCGTTTGGCCTTGGGATTTGAACCTGAATTAGGAATGCGCAGGGCAGCTGAGCGGTTTTTATAGCTGTAGGCAAGTCTGACGGGAGCCTCAAAGCCAGGAACCAGTCTCTTATATGAATTTGTCGTTGGATTTGTAAGAGCGCATGTCGCTGGCGCATGTTTTAAAATGCCGCCAATAAAATAAAGAGCGGCGTCAGAAAGACCAGCATATTTATTTCCAGAAAAAAGATTTTGTCCATTTTTAAAAAGCGAAACATGCGTGTGCATTCCAGAGCCATTGTCGCCAAAGATAGGTTTCGGCATAAAGGTTGCCGTTTTACCATGTCGTTGCGCTACGTTTTTTACTACGTATTTAAACCACATCATTTTGTCGCAGATACTAAGACCTTCATCAAAGCGAATGTTGATTTCTCCCTGAGCAGAAGCTACTTCATGGTGTTGTCTTTCGACCAACATTCCGAGGCGCTCAAGCTCCAGACAGATTTCGGTACGGATGTCTTGGAGAGTATCATGGGGTGCAACCGGAAAATAGCCCTCTTTGGTGCGTGGTTTGTAACCTAAATTACCACTCTCATCGCGACCCGTATTCCAAGCTGCCTCTTTGGAATCAATACGGTAAAATCCACCATTATTGGTTTGTTCATAGCGAACGTCGTCGAAAATAAAAAACTCTGCCTCGGGTCCAAAATAAACAGTATCAGCAATTCCAGTTGATTTTAAATAAGCGACAGCTTTTTTAATAATTTGTCGGGGGTCTCGCTCGTAGGGCAAGAGCGTATCAGGCAAATGAATATTACAAATCAAGCTTAATGTCGGAACCTCCATAAAGGGGTCCATCTTTGCCGTCGTTGGATCAGGAATGACGATCATGTCTGATTCATGAATATGACGCCAACCACGAATGGAGCTTCCGTCAAAACCAAGGCCCTCCTCAAAGACTTCGTTTGTTAACTGGTGAAGAGGAATTGTAAAGTGTTGCCACATTCCGGGAAGATCGCAAAACTTGAGATCCACCATTTTGCAACCATTGGCTTTGGCCATTTCAAGAACTGCATTTACATCCATAATTTATTCCCCCAATTTAGATAAAGGTTAAAGGTTTCTTTTTTAAAGCGCTTCCTCATTTTTTTCACCCGTTCGAATTCGCATGACTTGTTCGACAGTTGAAACGAATATTTTACCGTCGCCAATTTTTCCGGTATGAGCGGCCTTGCGAATTGCTTCAAGGGCGGGTTCTAGCAAAATGTCACTGACAACGGCCTCAATTTTTATTTTTGGTAAAAAATCAACAACATACTCAGCACCCTTATAAACTTCGGTGCGTCCTTTTTGTCTGCCAAACCCGCGAACTTCTGTCACAGTGAGGCCTTCTATTCCGGATTCAGATAAAGCTTCGACCACATCGTCGAGCTTAAAAGGTTTAATGATGGCCTCTATTTTTTTCATGTTTTATTGCGGTCGGTTTAAAGATTAATACTACCTTCTTGAGTTTTTTTCTAGACTTGAATTGTGCCAATGAAAAATATTTTTCTGAAAAATTGTTTTTGTAGTTTTAATCTTGGCAACGAATTTGACAATCCTGTTGCGCTTGGTTGGGTTTTTTGTTATACCCGACGAACTTTCCTAGCGAGCTCGACATTAAGTACGTAAATTTATTAAGGGCGGTTGAATGATAGATTCTGTCTTCATTTATGGGTCGTTTTCGGAAGGAATGGTACATTTTGGCATGGTTGCCAACTATATCAAATCCAGAACAACGGCTGAAGCTAAAGGCTCGGTATATCGCTTAGAAGTGGGCTTTCCAGTATTTATTTTAGATGGGCAAACCAGCGTACCTGGCACGGTAATTGAGCTCAATGAGTGCGAATTTCTACTAAAGATTTTGGATGAGTATCATGGCTATTCTCCCCTAGATCCAAAAAGAAGCCTTCATATACGTCACGAGATTAAGGCCCTATTGTCAGATGGCCGCGAAGTAGCAACTTATTGTTACTGTCTAAACCCTGCAAAACTTCCAAAAAGTGCAATATTGTTGGGCGACGGCGACTGGCCCAAGGCGCTCATAGAACAACCCCCGATGGTTACCACCCTGACCGAAAGACATATTTGTTATATAAAAAAGCTAGCTGAATCAAATCGTAAGGATACGATTGTATACCCACTTGATGTTTGCCGAGAGCTTGAGCGTATGCAGATAATTGTTGATAAAGGCCGCCGCTTTTCTTTGACTAATTTAGGTAAAGAAATCTGCAGGTTTGTTTAGTTCCGTGTTTAATATTGTCTTGTTGGAACCAGAAATTCCAAATAATACCGGTAATATAGGGCGAACTTGCTTAGGCACTGGCTGTGAACTTCACTTAATAGAACCCTTTGGTTTTAAAATTGACGACAAACAGTTAAAAAGAGCTGGGCTTGATTATTGGCCCAACCTAAAGTGGCACAGGCATTCTTCGTATGAAGCTTGGCGGGTAACCGTGCCAGATTTTTCTCGGGTCTTTTTCTTTTCAAAAAAAGCCGCTAATATTTATTCCGATGCTAGGTTTCAGTCTGGCGATTGGCTGATCTTTGGTAAAGAAACACAAGGACTGCCGGAGGGACTAATTAGACAACACGGCGCGCAGGCGTATTACATGCCCATGTACGGACCGATCAGAAGTCTGAATTTGGCCAATGCCGTCGCAATTGCCATTTATGAAGGCTTGAGACAAATCCAGGTAAACCCAATAATCGAATCATCTCCAGCAGTTATAGACAATCCTCTTTAGATTTTGCTAGGCTATAACTTATGTTTGCAAAGTTTATCACAAAAATAATTGGCACCAAACACGAACGAGATATTAAGAAGCTTCAACCTATAGTCGCGGCCATTAATGCGCTAGAGCCCCAAATAAAAGCTCTTACCGATGATCAGCTAAAAGCGAAGACGTTGGAATTTAAGCAAAAAATTGCCAATGGCGCTTCGCTTGATGATGTTTTACCCGAAGCTTTTGCAGTTTGTCGCGAGGCCTCAACGCGTGTATTGCGGATGCGACATTATGACGTACAGTTAATTGGGGGTATTACTCTACATCGAGGTTCTATTTCAGAAATGAAAACGGGAGAAGGGAAAACTCTCGTTGCCACGTTACCGGTATATTTAAATGCACTTAGCGGAAATGGCGTTCACGTAGTTACTGTGAATGATTATTTGGCGAAAAGGGACTCAGAATGGATGGGTCGCCTTTATAATTTTTTGGGTCTAAGCGTGGGAATTATTGTGCACGAGCTTTCAGATCAGCAAAGAAAAGTTTCATATAATTCAGATATAACGTACGGCACGAACAACGAGTACGGATTTGATTACCTCCGTGATAACATGAAATTCAACATTGATGACTATGTCCAACGCGTGCTCAATTTTGCTATCGTCGATGAGTGTGACTCCATTTTAGTGGATGAAGCTAGAACACCCCTTATTATTTCGGGCCCCTCAGAAGGATCAACCCAAAAATACAACACAGTTAACAAAATAGTTCCTCATTTAGTAAAAGAGAAACATTATATAATGGAAGAAAAATCCCGCACGGCTTCTTTGACTGATGAGGGAAACTCTAAAGTTGAAGAACTATTGGGTATCGACAATCTCTACGATCCAAAACACATTGAACTTCTTCACCATGTTTATCAGGGCTTGAAAGCACACCATCTCTATAAACTTGATGTCGATTACATGATCAAAGACGGAGAAATCGTTATCGTTGATGAATTTACCGGGCGCCTCATGCCTGGCAGGCGTTGGAGCGACGGCCTTCACCAAGCCATTGAGGCCAAAGAAGGCGTTAAGGTTAAAAATGAGAATCAAACCTTGGCCACAATTACTTTTCAAAACTTTTTTAGAATGTACAAAAAACTTTCAGGCATGACCGGTACAGCAGAGACCGAGGCCGTTGAATTTAAAAAGATTTATAAGTTAGAAGTAGTAGCTATTCCCACAAACAAACCCATTCACCGAACTGATCACGAGGACGTTGTATACAAAACCGAGAACGCCAAATTTAAAGCAATCGTTGAAGATATTAAAACTCGCACAGCGGCCGGCCAGCCGTGCCTTGTGGGGACAGCGAGCATTGAGAAAAGTGAATTGTTGGGTCGATTTTTAAAAAATCTAAATATCCGTCATAATGTTTTGAATGCGAAACATCACGAGAGAGAAGCCGATATCATCGCGCAAGCCGGGAGAAAAGGGAACGTGACGATTGCCACAAATATGGCCGGCAGAGGCACAGATATTCTTCTCGGTGGAAACCCAGAAGTTTTGGCGAAATTCGAAAACAAGACAGCCACGCCCGAAGAGTTTGAAAAATCCGTTGAAAAATATCGTGAGGTTACGGAGCAAGAAAAAAAAGATGTGATTGCAGCGGGTGGCCTATATATAGTTGGAACTGAGCGCCACGAATCTCGACGAATAGATAATCAGTTGCGAGGTCGCGCTGGCCGACAGGGAGACCCCGGAGCCTCTAAGTTTTTTCTTTCTCTTGAAGATAGCCTCATGCGAATTTTTAACGGTGAAAGACTTCAGCGAATCATGAATACACTTAAAGTGCCCGACGATGAGCCGATTACTGCACGCATGGTAACCAGAGCCATTGAGTCTGCTCAGCGAAAAGTAGAGGGACATAATTTTGATATTCGTAAGCATCTTTTAGAATATGACGATGTGATGAATCAACAGAGAACCTATGTGTATAGCCTTCGCCGAAGAATATTAGAGAATAACAATGTAGACGAAGTTGTTATCGAAATGCTTTCTGATAATGTTTCTGACTTGTTAGACACCTTTGCTCCTGTCGATGGCAAAAAGTCGCAGTGGGATTTGGATGGACTGGCTCTGGCTCTGGGGCAGCAGTTCGGTGTGACCATTGAGTTTGCGAAGGCGGCTGATCTTAATAGCGAAAAACTAGTTGAGTTAGTAAAGTCTCCTGTGAAGGTGGCTTTTGATCAACAAAAAGAAAAATTGGGACCCTACTTTGCTCAGCTGCAAAAAATGATATTACTTCAGACCATGGATACTCGCTGGAAAGAACATCTTGCCCAAGTGGATCACTTAAAAGAAGGAATTAACCTAAGAGCTTACGGCCAAAAAGATCCCCTTATAGAATACAAAAAAGAAGCCTTCAGAGCCTTTGAGCAAATGCAGATTTTGACAAGGAATGAAACTCTAGAAAAATTACTGAAAGTTCAAATCGTAGAAAAGCCGGCTTCCGCTGATGAACTGGAGCCCGATCAAACATTTGATGAAGAGCAGTTTAATTACAATAATCCGGCTGAAGGAGCGCCAGTGGGTCCAGCGACGGGAATGCCATTCATGCCACTAGCTCAGCCCCAGCAACAAATGAGCCTGAATCACGGAAGTCAGGGTTCCCGCGGGGCCGGTCCCCAGGGGCCGCGGGAACCCATAACAAGAGATCAGCCAAAGGTTGGAAGAAACGACCCGTGCCCATGCGGCAGCGGCAAGAAATTTAAAAAGTGTCATGGCGCTACTTAAAAGAAGGTAGAAGATGGTAGTGTGTCCTAAGTGCAGCACTAATATTGACGCTGACTTTGGAATTCAAAGATGTCCAAGCTGCTCATCTAACGTAATTATAGAGCTTGATGGCACCGCCCGCACCGAAGAAGGCGCCGCGCCTGAAGGGGTCAGAGCCGAGGCAGAATTAGTCCCCGATTTTTTGGCGCCAGCGCCAGCGCCAGAGGCCGCGCCCCTTTTTGAGGAACCTGCGGATGATCCACCTCCTATTATGCTTGATCCACCTCCCGCGATTTTAAAGCCTCGGTCGCCACCACGAAACGAAGCTGACCTTTCAGACATAGCAGCATTTGGAAATTCAGACGCTTCTATGGCACGTGACGGGATTTACATCTACGATCTTTTGATTTGGAATGTCGACTCTAGAGATACCAAAGAGCAACTGAGGGGAGCTTTAACAGATGCACGCTTTGCCTGGGATGTAGAAAAAATTATGAGCTCTATTCAACAGGGGGCAATGAGAATAAACTCTATAAATGCAGTTAAGTCGGCACTGTTAGTTAACCGTATTAAAAATTTGCCTATCGGAATATCATGGGAACAAAAACTAATAACAGATATGGGGATGGCATGATTTCATCAACACTAGTCTTGGTTTTTTTAACAGCAGTGGCGACGGCTGACGATTGGGAGCATCATAAATCAAGCCTGCAAAAGCTTTCTACGGAAATTGAAATGAGGGAAAAGGAACTCAAAGAACTCATTGTCAGAAAAAAACTTGAAAAAGATCGAGGACATTCCCAAGAGTTGCTCAAGGAAATCGAAGAAAAGCACAAGCAGGGCGAAAAATCGTTAGTAGAGTTTAACAAAGAAGTGGAACACATAAAATACCGGCACCCAGGACGAGAAGCCGAAAATGGGACCAGGTCCTACTCAATAATAACACCTCGGACTGTAGAGGATATTGAGTCAGATACGGGTGTTGATGGTAAGCTGGACAAACTAAAACAGAAAATGAAAAGTCAGTACGGTAACTTTTCAACAGAAAATGAATCTGATAAATCTGAAATCCACGAAAAAATTCCCGAAAAAGTTGAGTCGCAAAGAATCATTATCAAAAAGTAGATAAATGCTATTATTCGAGGTCTTGGTATTCGGGCTTTTTATTGGGAAGCTCAGCCTCAAGCTCTTGGTTCATTCTATTAATTTTACTAGAAGCAGACTCGGAGTCCACAATGCTTGCGCCAGATGCCGACTGCGCCGCATTTGACCGAGCATTTCGCTCATCGATAGACTTGGCAGTTTCATTTGACTTTGGCAAAATGGAGGCGCCCCTGTAGACAACCTTACCGTCTTTAAAGTGGACTTCTTTTATGGTTTTATTCTCGCCTTGATAAAAAGAGAACTGCCAAATATCCATTCCGTTTCGGCGCTTGGTCAATTGAGGCGTGCCCACTTCGTTCAGCACTTGGTCCTTGTCCATTCCGTTAAAAACCATTTTATCGAACGAACCCAGGTCTGGAGTGGTGGCACATGACATTGATAAAAGGACAAACCCTAGGAATAAAGTATTTTTTAGTTTCATAATGATTCAATTATAACCCCAACGGGTCCAAAGCTAATAGAAGTTTTTGTGAAACAGGACAATGTTGTTTCGTTTTGAGACAAATCCGGTTGGCTTGTAAGCACAAAACTTGAGCAGCAACAGTTAATTATAATAGTTATTTATGCGTGACAGGAATTTTTCATAATGCTAGCTATCTATTTAAAAATCAGACAATTATTGGGGTAAAAAAATGGGATTGGATCGAAATGATTACAACCGGAGCGGGTTTTGGGCCTTTGTTTTTAGTATGGTTTTTTCTTTTGGCTTTTTTATTTACATTTCTTTTATTCATAAAGGCGTTCTTGGTCTTGATCAGCCCAAACTAAAGGTCGAAGTAAATGCCGCAACGGCAGAGGCAACAGGCCAAGCACCTCAAGAAGATGTAAGTAAAAATACCTCACCATGGATTTCAACACCCGCCTTAGTTACGTACGGAAAAGAAAAGTTTGCGACGTCTTGTTCAGTATGCCACGGAAATTCTGGATTGGGTGACGGGCCAGCCAGTGGAACCATGAATCCCAAGCCCAGAAATTTAGTTGAAGGAAAATGGACAGCTGGCGGTACTACGATTCAGTTATATAAAACGGTAACTGGCGGATTGCCAGGAACAGCTATGGCCCCATTTGGTCACTTATCAAAATTAGATCGTTGGGCCATTGTACATTTCATTCGTTCTGTTTCTAAAAACTTGCCCAAAGACGACCTTAAAGCGCTTGAAAAATTTGCCCAAGGGGAGAAATAAACTTGCAACGTTGGCTAGCGCTTCTTTCTACTAGCATCCTATGCATTTCTGCACAGGCCTATGACACTAAAAAAGTGGAGCTCAAGGCTAGCGAGAAACCCAAGGAGCTTGCAAATGTGGGCATTACGGAGCGCCTTGATCATCGCCTGAATACGGACATTGATTTGATTGATGAGTCAGGAAAGACCGTAAAACTGTCTCAGTATTTTGTTGAGGGTAGACCCGTTATTCTCTCATTAGTTTATTTTGGCTGCTCAAACTTATGTAATTTTCATCTTAATGGCGTGGCCGAGGCCTTACAAAAGATTTCTGAAAAGGCGGGTCGAGACTATGAATTTGTGGCAATAAGTTTTGATGAAAAAGAAACGCCCGAAATAGCACTCAAAAAAAAGAAAAGCTACGTAGAGGCTTTTTCTGCGCCCGGAGCACAAGAAGGCTGGCATTTTTTGACAGGAAAAAAACAGGATGTTCTGGCGCTGGCCAAACAGGTCGGATTTAAGTACCAATGGAGTGAGGAAACTAAAGAGTGGGCCCATGCTTCGGCAGCAATTATGATTACTCCAGAAAAAAAGATAGCCCGTTATTTACATGGAGTATTTTTTGAACCCAAAACCATGAGTTTGGCGCTGACAGAAGCTAGTCATCTCAAAATAAGCAATATTGTCAGTAACTTTATGCTTTTTTGTTTTAAATACGATCCCAAGAAAAGCAAATACACAATCTACGCCTTTAATATTATGCGCGCAGGTGCAGGTCTTACGGTGCTTTTGATGGCTCTGTTTTTTGGTGGGTTTTGGATTAAACAGCGAATGAAAAGGACTGAGGAGTGAACTCATGATGTGGTTAACAAATCATGCATTGGCAGGGGGCAATTCCTTTATGCCATTTCAGGGAACGCAAATTGCTCGTCAGGTTGATGATCTCTATAGCTTTCTCGTAATTTCTAGTACGATTTCTTGTTTTCTATTAATTGGTGGAATGATCTATTTTGCCTTCAAATACAAAAGGCGCACGGCTGCTGATAAGCCTGGTGGGTTAATTCACAATGGTCTCCTCGAGTTTACCTGGAGTTTTATTCCCTTTTTGATTTTCATGTTGGTATTTGGATGGGGCTGGTACGTTTACGATCAGATGCGAAATCCACCCAAAGATTCTTTTGAAGTTCACGTAATTGCAAAGCAGTGGTCTTGGGAATTCAAATATAAAAGCGGTCGCAGCTCTCCCGATCTTATTGTGCCGGTAGGTAAGCCGATTAAATTAATTATGAGTTCAACGGATGTTTTACATAGCTTTTTTGTTCCTGCATTTCGTATTAAGCAAGATGTGGTGCCAGGGATGTTTACGAGCGTGTGGTTTAATTCTGATTACGAGGGTGAGTTTCAAGTTTTCTGTACCGAGTATTGCGGCGCCAAGCACTCAGAGATGTTAGCAAAAGTAAAAGTTCTGTCTCCGGAGGCATTTGAAAATTGGCTTGCGACAGACCCGTATAAAGGATTGAGCCTTGCCGATATGGGCAAAAAAGTTTACCTCGATAAAGGCTGTGTCGCTTGTCATACAACTGATGGAAAGCCCAGTATTGGTCCCAGCTATAAGGGCATGTTTGGCACAGCTAGGTTGCTTGAAGGTGGCGGCAGTGCTCAGTATGACGAAAACTATGTTCGTGAATCCGTATTAAATCCCAACGCAAAGACAGTCGCCGGTTTTGCAAAAGGCGTCATGCCGCCATTTGCCGGTCAAATTTCTGAACAGGAAATATCGGCAGTGATCGAATTTTTGAAAAGTTTAAAGTAGGAGATACCTCATGGCTCACGCAGATTCCCATTCACATAGCTACCTTGATCACGGCAAGGGTCTTTGGTCATGGTTGACAACAACGGATCATAAAAGAATTGGGCTAATGTATTTTATGGCCGTTGCGACATTTTTCTTGATTGGCGGAACGTATGCCATGCTGATTCGGCTAGAGTTATTTACCCCGGGTCTCAGTTTTTTTAGCACTTTTGACGGATACAATCGTGCCATGACTATGCATGGAGCGATAATGGTTTTCATGGTTATTATCCCTGGCATACCGGCATTTCTAGGAAACTTCTTTTTACCTTTACAAATTGGCGCCAAAGATGTGGCCTTTCCTCGGGTAAATCTTTTGAGCTGGTACTGTCTAATGATTGGTGCCGCTGTTTCTGTATCATCGCTTGTTTTGGGAGGCGCTGATACTGGTTGGACTTTCTACACACCTTATAGCATCAACAAGTCCTTTGCCGGTACTGTCATAATGGTTGCCGGAGCCTTTATTATGGGCTTCTCTTCTATCTTAACGGGCGTCAATTTTTTGGTAACAGTTCATAAATTACGGGCGCCGGGCATGACAATGAGCCGCCTGCCATTATTTGTTTGGGCACTCTACTCTACGGCAATACTTCAAATCTTAGCTACTCCAGTTTTAGCCATAACACTGATGATATTAATTCTAGAAAAACTTTTGGGTGTGGGTGTTTTTGATCCCGCGCTGGGTGGCGATCCCGTTTTATTCCAACACTTCTTTTGGTTTTATTCTCACCCCGCTGTCTACATCATGATTTTGCCTGCGATGGGAATAGTGAGTGAAATTATCACGACGTATTCTAAGAAAAACATCTTTGGCTATACGGCAATTGCTTACTCGTCGCTTGCGATCGCGTTAGTCAGCTTTTTCGTTTGGGGCCATCACTTATTTTTGAGCGGTCAGTCAGAGGTCGCTGGTTTGATATTCTCATTTCTCACAATGTTGGTGGGCGTGCCAACGGCGATTAAGATGTTTAACTGGCTTGCTACCCTTTATCAGGGCTCCATACGTTTTGATGCCCCTATGCTTTTTGCTCTGGGATTTTTATTCTTATTTGCAATTGGTGGAGTTACCGGAATTATGCTTGCGGTGCTTGCTGTAGACGTGCATTTTCATGACACCTACTTTGTGGTTGCCCACTTTCATTATGTGATGGTCGGGGGAACTCTCATGTCAATTATGGGAGGTCTTTACCACTGGTTTCCAAAAATGTTTGGTAGAGTTGTAAATGATTCGATTGCTCGAGTGTCATTTGTTTTTATTTTTCTTGGTTTCAACGTTACCTTTTTTCCGCAGTTTATTTTGGGCGCTCAAGGTATGCCAAGGCGTTATGCCACCTACCTTCCGATCTATGAATCGTTAAATAGGATTTCATCAGTTGGCGCATGGATGATTGGCACAGGCTTCTTAATCGGACTGTATTGTTTAATCAATGGTTTCTTTAAGGGCGAAAAATCGTCTGATAATCCTTGGGGCTCAACTACATTAGAGTGGCAGACATCTTCGCCTCCTCCTCATGAAAACTTTATTAATACACCAGTAGTAACGGCAGGTCCCTATGAGTACAGATAAACCCCATCACTTACATCATTACGAAAGCCCTGAGCACCAATATTCTACGGCTAAGCAGGGCGTTTGGGTTTTTATGGCGACCGAAATACTTATGTTTGGTGGCTTGTTTGTAGCCTATGCGCTTTATAAAAATATCTACCCGGAAATTTTTGTTTTTGGATCCAGCCTTTTGGATTGGCGAATGGGCGCACTCAACACAGTAGTGTTGATCGCGAGTTCACTAACCATGGCGCTGGGCATTCATTACATTCAGAAAAAAGAAAACACGAAGGCCTTCTGGAATTTAATATTAACGGTTGTTTGTGGACTTATTTTTATGGTGGTGAAATATTTTGAATATTCCCACAAGTTTCATGAGCATATCTTTCCAGGCAAACATTTTGCCTATGCACCTGTCGGAGTAGATGTACCAGTTAATCAAGGTCTTTATTTCTCACTTTATTTTATGATGACCGGACTCCACGGCACACACGTTTTAATTGGAATGGGCATGATTTTATGGGTGGCAATCAAGACCCGACGTGGTGATTTTGGGCCTCATTATTATACTCCGGTCGAAGGCGTCGGAATTTTTTGGCATCTAGTAGACTTAATTTGGATTTATCTTTTTCCATTACTTTATTTGGTAGGTTAAGGAGTTTTAGAAATGGCATCACAAAAAGAACACGCGTCAGCAGACTCGCATTCACACGACAATCATCCCGACTTGGGTTCCTATTTAAAGGTTTTCACTTTTTTATTGATTGCAACAGTAGTTACGGTGGCAGTTGCCCAAGTCGACTTAGGGGCACTCAATACTCCAGTGGCCTTTTTGATAGCAACCATTAAAGCGCTTGCGGTGTTAGCGATATTTATGCACTTAAAATACGATAACTTAATGAACAGGGCCATCGTTGGCGTTGCTGTCTTTTTTGTATTTTTAATGTTTTTCTTTTGCGCATTGGATATTTACACGCGAGTTTTTGAACAGAGTACGCTTTAATTTTATGAGCATTGTAAGAGCCTATTTAGATCTCACTAAAATTGGCATCGTAATATTTATTCTTATTGCGGGCACGCTCGGCTTTTTATTAGGAGTCGACCCCAACCAAGGCATTAAAGTTTCAAACTACTGGAACCTAATGCTCGGTCTATTTTTTTTGGGCTCATCGAGTTTTATTTTCAATCAACTTCAAGAAATAGAACTCGACAAAAAAATGCAAAGAACAGCCCGACGGCCATTAGCTACGGGGCAATTTGAAGCTAACAAATCTTTTTTTTTAGGATTGATTTATTTAGCTCTTGGAGTTTGGTTTACCTCAAAATGTTCCCTTATCACATTAGTTTTGGGTTTATTAACACTAGTTTTCTATAATGGATTTTATACTCTCATTTGGAAACCCAAATGGGCGTTTGGCGCGGTTCCCGGGGCGATACCGGGGGCACTGCCAATAGTTATCGGATATTCAGCGGCAAATACGCAGATCACTTCGACTGAAAGTGTATATCTGTTCTTTCTTATGTTTTTGTGGCAAATGCCCCACTTTTGGGCCATCGCTATGAAAATTAAAGATGATTATACTGCAGGAGGAGTACCCGTGCTTCCGGCCGTGCGAGGAGACGGGGATACCCTATATTTTATGGGACTTTATGTGTTTGCATATGTAGCTCTGGCCTTAGCTTCGCCATTGTTTGTGAAATCTCATTTAGCCTATTTATGTGTTGTTGTTCCGGTGGCGCTCAAAGTACTGCTAGAATTTTTTAGATTTTTTGCTTCCGTTGGTAAGATTGGCTGGGTTCGCTTTTTTACTTGGATAAACGTCAGTATGGTTTTGTTTATGATCGCACCTGTATTTGATAAGTGGTATGGAATTTTCCTGTGAGCGAACGCTATTTAAAAACCTTTAGACTTCTTCTTCACGTTATTATTTTGGTAATTGGGCTGGGTGGCGCGACTCGCGCTATGAATGCTGGATTGGCCTGCCCCGATTGGCCATTGTGTTTCGGTAAGTTTATTCCCGATTACCATCCTCAAGTTTATTTTGAGTTTATTCACCGAGCGTTGGCGGGCGCCATGGGTGTCTTTACGGTTTTGATGTTTGGCAAGATTTTAACAAATAAAAATATTTCAAAGAATATTAAAATGACAGGATTTTTAGCGCTAGTGATTTATGGCGTTCAAGTGGCAATGGGAGCACTTACGGTGCTTAAGCTTTTAGAGCCAGGGTATGTGACCACACACCTAGTTTTGGGAATTGGTTTTTTGTCTCTGATGCTTTGGATATATTTGTCGCTGCCCAAGAGCGTGAAAATAAGTATGAACAAAAATGATAGGAAAAGCATGCCGGCCCCTCGATGGGTAGTCTTTGGCGGAATTATAGTTTTAATGGTGGTGAGTTTGCAGATTGTTTTGGGTGGCAAGGTTGCATCTAATTATGCCGGCCTGGCCTGTTCTGTTGATTTTCCACTTTGTCTTGGAAAGTTGGTCCCTACACTTGAGGGCCTCGTGGGTTTACATGTGATGCATAGACTAGGCGCCTATTTAACATTATTGACAGTAATTATGTTTTTTACTTTTCTGAACTTAAGCCAAGTCCGAGTCTTACAACCTCGGATCGTGCAGACCTCGCGCATATTAATTACGCTGGTACTAGTGCAGGTGGCGCTGGGTATTGCCAACATTAAATTCTTTCTGCCTGCGTTGATCACAGTATTGCACACCATGTTAGCTGCAGGAATTGTGGCTACTGTGGTTTTGATTATTTTTTTAGCTCTGAATGGCGAGGATTATTCAAAGTCTACTTGATTTTCTGGAGAAGCCTTAACGAATTCTGGTAATTTGGTACAGTGATTATAGACACTTTGAATTTTTTTAAATGGAATCATGTCGACATTGAATCTTTTTGCACTAAATACCTGCGGTATTAAAAAACAGTCGGCCGCAGTTAGTTCGTCGCCAAAAGAATACTTTCTGGAGTGTTTTTCCAGAAGCCTTTCGAGACCTTTAAACCCCTCTGTAATCCAATGTTTTGCCCAAGAGCTTTTCATCTCTTGAGTTGCGCCAAAGTCTTTTTCTATCTTTTGTAAGACCTTAAGGTTTTGAAATGGCTGAATGCCACTATTAATGCCCTCGCAAAAATGTCGGACATGCGCACCCTCTGCCGCCGCTACAGGAAAGAGCCTTTTCTCCGGAAAAATCCGATCCAAATACTCAATAATTGCCATCGACTGGCCAACGGCCATTTCGTCATGAACTAAGCAAGGAACCTCTCCTAAAGGATTTAGATTTTTATATTCCGGCATATTCTGTTCGCCGCCGCTTTTCATCAAATGAACAGGCTTGATTTCATACTCAAGACCTTTTAAATTGAGAGCTATTCGCACACGATAACTGGAGGAACTTCGAAAGTAGCTGTATAGAATTAGCGACATGAGTTTAGAATATGTTAAAGCTAGAAACAGCGCCAGCATTTTTTAGGAGAACTATGAAACTAGGTACATTAAAACACGCAAAAAAGCTTGATGGCGAATTAGTCGTTGTAAGTCAGGATAATAAATTGGCCATTAAGGCGACTGGAGTCGCATCTTGTTTAAGAGAGGCCGTCGAAAACTGGCAAGAGACTTTTTCCAAATTAGAAAAAATTTATAAGGATCTTAACGCTGGTAATGTCAGTGACTCATTTAACGTAAATGAGGCGGATTTTCATTCTCCATTGCCCCGATCATTTCAGTGGGCTGATGGCTCATCATTTTTAGAGCACGTACGATTGGTACGTAAAGCGCGTAATGCCGAAATGCCGGAGAGTCTTTATACCGTGCCACTAATGTACCAGGGCATGAGCGATGAATTTCTGGCTCCCCGTGCGGACATTCCGCAAATAGAGATGGGTCATGGCACTGATTTTGAGGGCGAAGTAGGAGTGATTACTTCGAATGTGCCGATGGGCGTTTCTCCGGAAGCCGCGCTAAAGTGTATTTTACTATTTGTCCTCATTAACGATGTTTCTTTAAGGGGACTTGTTGCTGAAGAATTAGCTCAAGGGTTTGGCTTTTTCCAAAGTAAGCCAGCATCAGCCTTTGCGCCATTTGCCATTACAGCTGATGAATTGGATTTGGCTTGGAGTAACGGTAGAATTAAATTACCAGTGCTAGTAAATCTAAACGGAGAATTTTTTGGTAAGGCCAATGCAAAAGAAATGCACTTTCATTTTGGACAACTGATAGCTCATGCTGCTCGTACGAGGAATCTATCGGCAGGAACAATTATCGGTAGTGGCACCGTTTCAAACGCTGACGAAAGCGTCGGAGCCAGCTGCATTCAAGAAGTAAGAATGCGAGAAAAAATTAAAAGCGGTGAATTTAAAACGCCGTTTATGAAAATCGGCGACACAATCGAAATTAAAATGTTAAATCAAAATGGCGAAAATCTCTTTGGTACAATATTACAAAAAGTGGCCAGGGCCTGACTTTTTGGAATTAGTGCCGTGATGCTTTGGGGGGCGGGGCCCACCCTTTTCGATAACGCCTGATTCAAGATTTGAAAACTTGCTCATGTTATCTATAAATTTTTCGGCCAGCATACTTACTTGCTCAGGATCTTGACTCTGCAAGAACTTACCATCAACACCAGAAATACTTGTGGGCACTTCAAAACCAAAGGTAGCATGTTGACTCATGGGCGCTTTTGTTAAATGGCCCGATTGGATATTTCTTAATATTTCGCGAGTAACAGCCAGCGGAAATCTATCGCCGTGACCGTAGCCCTTGCCAGTCCAGCCGGTATTCAGCAACCAAACCTGCGCCTTAGAACTTTCCATGTATTTTGCAAGAAGAGAGGCGTAGTTAGCAGGATTTAAAGGCATAAAGGGCGCACCAAAACAGGTGCTAAAGACAGCGACGGGTTCTTTGACTCCAATTTCTGTTCCGGCAAGTTTTGCCGTGTAACCCGACAAGAAGTGGTATTGGGCTTGATAAGAATTAAGTTTAGCCACAGCCGGAAGTGCACCAAAAGCGTCCGCAGTTAAAAATATAAGATTTTTTGGTGCCGAAGCTTCATGAAATTGATTGGCAGTTTTTTCTAAAGCGTCGAGTGAATAAGAGCTGCGAGTGTTTTCTGTGATGGACTGGTCATCAAAGTCGACGGTTTTTGTGTCCTCGTCAAAAACAACATTTTCTAAAATCGAGCCAAAGCGGTTGCTGGCTCTAAATATTTCAGGTTCCTTGGCAAGGGATAATCCAATAAGTTTGGCGTAACAGCCGCCCTCCATGTTTGAAAGGCCCGACGGGGTCCAAACAATTTCATCATCACCAATCAAATAGCGGTCGGGGCTAGCTGACAAAGTAGTTTTGCCAGTTCCTGATAAACCGAAGAGAACCGAAGATTCGCTGCCGTCCTTTAAACAATTGGCAGAGGCATGCATCGGAAAATATCCCATCTGGGGAAATATAAAATTACAAAGGCTAAAAGCCGATTTTTTAATTTCACCGGCATAGGCTGTTCCCATAATGACGACTTTGAGTTCAGTGGGATCTAATAGAATTATTGTTTCTTCGACATTTGTTAAACCTAAGCTGTGACTGGTGCTAAAGGGAATATGATAAATTCGAATGACTTTGCCCGGCGGCGCTTTTTCTGCAATTGCAGCAATAGTTTTTTCGCGGAACATATTTTTAGCAAAAGCGATATGCCAAGGTGAGGTTGACATGAC